>FUWD012813029.1_pt1 | contig 68971 bp, 67 predicted proteins | sample 1063281 | NCBI WGS metagenome assembly FUWD01 (sample SAMEA79048168, study PRJEB19326) | metagenome | biome: marine | reverse complement strand
TGAAGTCTTTCAGAAGCTGGAACTGTGCCCAGAAGTACCATTCCGGCTTGATGCCGACAGGAGCCGAACCAAGCGGATCGGCCTGTACACCGATCTCCCACGGGAAGACAGCGGACAGATAGACCAGAAGGCCGAAGCCGAGCAGCCATCCGATGGCATCTTTGGCAAGGAAGGTCGGGAAGAACTTCTCATAGCCTTTGATCATGCCGGACTCCTTGTAACCGATCGGAGCAGAGGTGCCGAGCACCTGCACCAGCATAAGGTGGGCTGTGAGGACAAGAAGAAGCAGGCCGGGAAGCAGGACCACATGAAGCGAGAACATCCTGGTCAGGGTCTCGGGGCTGACCTCTTCGCCACCGCGGAGGATGTCGACGAGAATGGCGCCGCCGGGCATGACCTTGGGAACTTCAGTGCCGACCTGGGTCGCGAAGAATGCAAGTTCGTTCCAGGGGAGCAGGTAGCCGGTGAAACCGAAACCAAGGCTCAGAACGAGGAGCACGAAACCGCTGACCCACATCAGCTCACGCGGTTTGCGGTAGGACTTCATGAAGAAGGTGCTGAACATATGGATGAAGGCCATGCCGACCATAAGGTTGGCGGACCATGCATGAATCTGGCGGATGAGCCAGCCGAACGGCACTTCCTTCTGGATGAACACGAACGAGGAGAACGCTTCGCTGCCGGTCGGTTTGTAGTACTGGAGAAGAAGAAGACCGGTAAGGACCTGGATCATGAAGAAGAACAGGGTGAGGCCACCGAAGTAGTACCAGAACGACAGGCGGTGCTTCGGAACCTCTTTTTTCTTCAGGTAGGCGATGACGGGCTCAAGAACGTAGAAACGCTCCTGGAACCAGGCAGCAACGGGGCTGACCTTCGCATCCTTGAACGGATTCGGGTCAGCGCGCTCTACCGGAGGTTTGTAGACTCCGCCCTGTGCAGCGGCGGGTTTTGCGGCCGCAGGTGCGGCAGGCTTCGGTGCTCCCGGAGCTGCCGGCTTGGCGGCACCCGGTGCAGCGGGTTTCGGCTTCGGCGGAACGTTCCCCGCACCGGCATTCTGATTGTTTTCAGCCATATTTCCAGACTCCCTTGTTTTTCAGCAATAGTTTAGGTTACACGATCGAGATAATGAGGTCTTCGCCTTCGACCCGGACGCCGTAAGGGGCGAGGGGAAGCGGCTGCGGACCCGAGATGATTTCGCCAAGCTGGGTGTACTTCGCACCGTGGCAGGGGCAGAAGATCTCATTGTCTTTGTCTTCCCAGCGGACAAGGCAGCCGAGGTGCGTGCAGACTGCGCTGCAGGCGGTCAGTTTGCCGTTGTCGTTGATGACGATGACCTTGTCCTTATTGAAAGCATAGATCTTGCCGGTGTTCACAGGAACTTCAGAAGCCTTGCCTACGACCATTTCCTTGACCTCCTTGATTTCTCGGACGGGGGGAATGATGAATTTGACGACGGGGTAGAGGGTCGAAACAGCAACGGCCGCGCCGATACCGCCGACGACCTTGCCGAGGAAGCCCCGGCGTTCGAAATCGACACCCTTGAGACCTTCTTCGCGTGCTTTGCCGCCGGAAACCGCTCCAGAGGAAGAGGCCGGTGCACCATCTCCAAGGGCGCCCATCCTGGACGGGCTCTTGAAATTACCTTGTTGTGCCATTACAATGTATCTCCTTTTAAAAGCTATTGTTATGAAGTAAGAAAACAGTTGCCGGAGCGGCCTCTGTCACTATCGGGTCGGCTCTGGCCTACAACCGCCTCTGGCTTCGTCGGAATGAAGCGCGGCCTGGTTCAGCTTGCCTGCAATATAGCGGGTAGACGCCGAACAAATTCTGAATTTACCAAATTCTACCTTGTAAACCAATCCAATTGATCTTTAATATAATTATACCTCTGGTACATAATCGACTCCTCCCCGTCACGCCAAATGCGGCTCCGCGTAAAGAATCGCATGAAGCGCGATTCGAGCCGTACGGGACTGAGGAACTCCGATATCCCGCGAAGGCCGGTGTGATGTTCTCCCTCAAAATCAAGGGTGATGCTGGATGAAAAACGGAGATAAAACGGTCCGGCATCAAGCACCCGTTCCTGATCGACCCTCATCCCGACATCGCCATCCTGGATACCAAGCACCCGTCCGTGCGGCGGAGCGAAGAACCCCCGGGTAAACCCGCTCTCGCTGAAGTCGGCGCTGTCACGTACAACGGAGGCACCGCTCCGGTTATCGTTCAGCATAAGAAGCGTCAGCGGCCTGTAGGCCGGGTCACGGAAGAAGATCACATAGTAGATCACATCCACCCTGTCGGAAAACGCCCGCCCCCAGTACCAGCGGGAAATATACTCCTGCATCGGCATGGTACCGAGATTATGGTCGTGGTACCCTGTGGCCCGGACATCGATGGTTCTCGGAAGGATGGAAGGGCGCGCATCATAGAGCTGCACCCGCCCCCGAACCTCGGCCCTCGGAACCCGGAGCAGCCACTGATGACAGGGCACCGCCCCGTCATTGTTGCCGTCCCTTCGCCGGTAATCCACCCTCCTGCATGCACTGAACGTCAGTTCAGCCTGCACGGACTTTCTTCTGGCAGGGAAATCGAAATCTATGGAGAGCCGGTACTCGTCCTTCAGCGGATCATAACTGAACCTGTTCTTTTCGAAAGCGGCACCGATGGCGCTCCTTGAGCTCTCAAAAAGCTCCCGGCGTCCTTCGCGGATGAAGTTGAGCGTCTCGCGGCCATGTTCGTAAAGCTGGAAACTGAAGCCGGCATAATCGAGAGGAGCCGGGGCCCCGTCGCGCCCGTCCGTACCCCGGTTGCGCCATCGCTCATAATGCTCCTGGTAGGAAGGGGAAAACGGAAAGCCGGCGAACCAGATGACGACGATGGAGATGCCGCTCTCCGGGTCTTCGATGTCGAAATACCACCATTCATAGGCGCCGGGGTCCTGCAGGTCATGCCATCGCTCCTCTGCCGGCTCAGTGGTGATGTTCATATCGGGTATCGATGGGGTTCAGGCTCCGGAAGCCGGCATGCGGCTGAATGGAGGGAAAAGAGAATTTTGAAATAATCCTGTTGACAGGCAATGCCCGTTGGTGCATAAGATATAGCGAACGCAGAAAGAGACCTGCAAAAAAAACGCTGACGAACTCGGTGGAAGTATACTGGACGCATAAAGCCTTCTTTCCATCGGAATGTAATGGTTTTGTCCCCATTCTGATTCCTTTAATTTTCCCCTGGCACCCAGAGCACCGCTGCATCAACGGCACCGGTTCAGAGAGCATCCCCACTGGAGACCCGAAAAGCCAAAACCCCTGGGTTTCAGGGGTTTTGCGGGACATCAATGCGTGTCGCCCGATATAGAGTGAGTGGACAGAGAGGGAGTCGAACCCACGACACATGGATTTTCAGTCCATTGCTCTACCAACTGAGCTATCTGTCCATCGTTCATTCTCGCTAGAGAGGCAAAATATAGGAAGTTTTTCAAAACCCCCAAACAGGAAAACAAAAAAAACGGAGCCCGTGACCGGGCCCCGATTTGGACAACCTGGTTCAGGCCGGCACCGTGATGCACTCCATCCCCTTCCTGATGCGGCGAAGCACCGCTTCCCGGCCGAGCACTTCAAGCATGTGGTAGAGGCTGGGGCCGAAACTGACGCCGGAGGCAAGGATACGCAGAGGATGGATGAGGACTGCCGCCTTCAGGCCCTTCGGTTCGACAAAAGCCTTAAGGGCCGCTTCGATGGCCTCCGAAGTGAACTCAGGAAGCACTTCGAGCGTCGGGAGGAACTCCGAAAGCAATGCGTTGGTATCGGGAGTCCAGCGTTTCTTGACCGCCTCTTCCTCCCAGGCATCGGGTTCAAAAAAGAAGTAGGATGAAAAAGTCACGAACTCGTGCTCGAAGCCGACGCGCTCGCGCATCAATTCGATCACCTGACGGAGGTAGGCGTCGCTGGTGATTACCTCACGCTCGAGCATGGTCTCTTTCAGAGAAAGCTCATTCTGGAGCAGCGGACGGATGGTGTCGATGATTTTCTCGGCAGGCCGGTTCTTGATGTACTGCTTCTCGAGCCAGTTGAGCTTGTCGAGGGTGAAGATGGAGCCTGCCTTGCCGACACGCTCGAGACTGAATTTCTCAATCAGCTGCTCCATGCTGTAGACTTCCTGTTCACACCCTTCGCCCTCGTTCCATCCGAGAAGGGCGATGAAGTTTATGATCGCCTCCTTGCTGTAGCCCTTCTGGATATAGTCCTCCACGGCAACGTCTCCCTGACGCTTGCTGAGCTTGGAGCGGTCGGGGTTGAGCAGAAGCGGAAGGTGAGCGAACTTCGGTGGCTCCCAGCCGAAGAACTCATAGAGCAGAAGATGCTTCGGCATAGAAGGAAGCCACTCCTCGCCGCGGATAATGTGGGTAAACTCCATCAGGTGATCGTCGATGACGCTCGCAAAATGGTAGGTCGGGAACCCGTCGGACTTCATCAGCACCTGGTCGTCGATGGTGGCTGAATCAAACTCGATGGGGCCGCGGATTATATCCTCAAACCAGACAGAAACATAGTCAGGCACCTTCATGCGGATAACATAGGGTGCTCCGGAGGCGAGCATTTTCTCGGACTCGCTGCGGGGCATAGAACCGCCCATATCCTCGGGAAGCCATTTCCGGTTGTACTTCGGCTGAAGTCCCTGCTTCATCTGCAGCTGGCGGTTCTCCTCAAGCTCCTCGGACGTTGCAAAACAGTAGTAGGCATTCCCTTCTTCAAGAAGCTGCCGGCAGTACCCGGCGTAAAGCTCAAGACGATCGGACTGGAGGTAGGGGCCGAAGTTACCGCCATGCACAGGGCTTTCATCCGGCAGGAGCCCGGCCCACTCAAGGGTCTTGATGAGGTTCTGCTGCGCCCCTTCAACTTTCCTGCTCTGGTCGGTGTCTTCAATCCTGATGATGAAGTCACCGTTCATTTTTTTTGCGAACAGGTAGTTGTACAGCGCTGTGCGGAGCCCTCCGACATGAAGATACCCTGTTGGAGACGGAGCAAACCTGGTTCTGACCCTTTTACCGACCATGTGCATTGGCTGTTAAAAATTTGACAATGAGTTGACGCAGTACCGCCCCCACCCTCTTGGCTTCCTCCAGCTCGACGAGGGGCGAGGGAAGGGGGCGCCCGATCGTAAGAGCTTTGAATTTAAGAAAAACTACCTGTTTTTGCACAGTGAAGCCCCCTTGCAAATAAACTTTTTGCTTTCCATCGCAGTTTTACTTTTAATTACTTGTAACGTCGTAAGTTACATTTTACTGTAACACCAAACACACTCCATGCCTGAAACACCCGTGAAACCGCCGGGGGACAACCGTTCCCGCAACAAATTCAAACCCGTCCGTGAAAGCGGAGATGAACCGGGCTGGATGCAGGGCAACGGAACAGGGCCCCAGGGAAAACTCCCGCGGATTCTGATTATTGTAATGCTCGGAGTGATTGCGTTCTTCGCCATCGCCCGATTCGCGCCTCCGCCCGCCGGGCCCGAAATCATCTACAACAGTTACCGCTCCCTTATAGAAAGTCAGGCCATATCGGAAATCGACGTCCAGACCCTCGAAGACAAGTCGGTCATCCTCAAAGGCCGCCTCAAGGAAGCAGCAAAACTGCAGCTCACCGACAACACCACGGTGGAGAGTGACCGGTTTTCGGTCCGCCTCCCATCATTCGACGTCGAACAGGTAGACATGCTCGCCGAAAAAGGGATCCGGGTCAAGGTTGAAGAGGGTCGCGGGGGCATCTACACCATCCTCATGCTGTTCCTCCCCTGGATCATCTTCGGCGCCATTTATTACTTCTTCTTCATCCGTCGGATGAACGGGCAGAACGCCGGACAGGCAAAAAACATCTTCAGCTTCAGCAAGAGCCGGGCTAAACTGGTCAGCGAGTTCGACGTGAAGACCACCTTCAAGGACGTTGCCGGCGTGGATGAAGCGGTCGAGGAGCTTCAGGAAACCGTCGAGTTCCTCACCAATCCTGAAAAGTTCCAGAAAATAGGCGGCAAGATCCCCAAAGGAGTCCTCCTTCTCGGACCTCCCGGTACAGGAAAAACCCTGCTTGCCAAAGCGATAGCCGGTGAAGCGAAGGTTCCATTCTTCTCGATATCGGGCGCGGACTTTGTCGAAATGTTCGTCGGCGTAGGTGCGGCCAGAGTGCGCGACCTCTTTGAGCAGGCCAAGAAAAACTCTCCCTGCATCGTATTCATCGACGAGATCGACGCAGTAGGCAGAAGCCGCGGAGCAGGGCTCGGCGGAGGGCACGACGAACGCGAACAGACCCTGAACCAGCTCCTCGTCGAGATGGACGGGTTCACCACAAGCGACAATGTCATTCTGATTGCCGCGACAAACCGGCCCGACGTGCTCGACACAGCGCTGCTCCGTCCCGGCCGCTTCGACCGCCAGATCACCATCGACAAACCCGATATACGCGGCCGGAAAGCAATCCTCGACATCCACACGAAAAAGACTCCGCTCGACCCGGACGTCGACATATCCATCATCGCCAAGAGCACGCCGGGATTTTCAGGTGCCGATCTGGCAAACCTTGTCAACGAATCCGCCCTGCTTGCCGCACGCCTCGGCCAGGAGATGATCACCGCGGAGGACTTCGAACAGGCCCGCGACAAAGTGCTGATGGGCCCTGAGCGCAGGAGCATGTACATTTCAGACGACCAGAAAAAGCTGACGGCATACCACGAAGCCGGCCACGTCCTTGTGGCGCTCCATACCAAAGGCTCGGACCCGATCCACAAAGTCACCATCATTCCGCGCGGCCGCAGCCTCGGCCTTACCGCCTACCTCCCGCTTGAGGACCGCTACACCCAGAACAGAGAGTACCTCGAAGCCATGATTACCTACGCACTCGGAGGACGGGTGGCAGAAGAGATCATCTTCCAGGAGACCAGCACCGGCGCGGCCAATGACATCGAGAAGGCAACAGAAATCGCAAGGAAGATGGTACGGCAGTGGGGCATGAGCGAAAAACTCGGACCCATCAACTACGGCGGCAGCCATAAGGAGGTCTTTCTCGGCAAGGACTACTCGCATGTGCGTGAGTACAGCGAGGAAACCGCCCTGCAGATCGACGTGGAAGTTCGCAGCATCATCGTCCGGTGCATGCAGAACGCCGAGAGAATTCTCCGGGAGAACACCGAAATGCTTCACCGGCTTGCAGGAAGGCTCATCGAGAAAGAGTCACTCGGCGCAGAGGAGATCGGAGAGATAACAGGCATTCATCAGGAAATACTGAAAATGACGGCCGAATAATGGACAGCATCATTCTGCAGAACATCATCATGCTCTTCATCGGCCTGCTGGCAGGCGTGCTCTCCGGCATGTTCGGAATCGGCGGGGGAATCATCATCGTTCCCGCCCTGGTGCTGATCCTCGGCATGACCCAGCAGACCGCCAGTGCAACCTCTCTCGTGGCACTGCTCCTACCGGTAGGCATACTCGGAGTGCTGGAATACTATCGGGAAGGACGGATATCGATGGATAATATCTGGCTCGGACTTCTGCTCGCCGCCGGACTCTTTATAGGGGCGTACTTCGGAGCGAAAATCGCAACACACCTGTCGGGGACAGTCCTCCGACGTGCGTTCGCGGTGTTCACAGGAATTGTCGCCCTTCGTCTATGGTTTAAGTAACTGTCGCACCACCAATAACCCAATCCACCTCACTATGGGAACCACTACCACGAAAGCCGATCTGGTCAATGTCATTGCCCACAGAACCGGCCTGACGAAGAATGAGACCGAGTCGGTGGTTGATGCGCTGTTCGAAGGCATCATCGACTCACTCAAATCCGGTCGGCGCATTGAAATCCGGGGATTCGGATCCTTCAACATCCGCTACAAGAACCTCCGGCAGGCCCGCAACCCCAGGACCGGCGAAAAAGTGACGGTCGAGGCGAAAAACGTCCCGACCTTCAAGATTTCCAAAGAGTTCAAGCAGGCCGTCAGCGAAAGCCTGAAATCCACCATATCCTGAGTCTCATACACTGGCGGCCAGCGGCCGCCGGATAGGCACCATTCAGAGCTCAAAGGGATCGTCGATGATCTCCAGGGAAACTTCTTTGCCGTGATCAACAAACCCGATCCTTATGTAATGCAGGTTTTCGGGCAGAAAGATGTCAGCGCCCTTTTCTGCCGCGTGCAGGATGATGTGGCCCTTGTGGTGACCCAGCTCTTTTGCCAGATCTCCCCACTTCTTCAGGACGATGTTCGTATAAGACTCCCCCACCCTCAAGGCGACCTGCCCGCAGTCGGTCAGGTCGCTGATGAGATCAGGTGCTGAAATCAGCGACATCTCCTTGCCAACCCAGATGCTCAGCAGTTCACAGTGGAACGGCAGAAACACCGAATTGCGGATTACAAGCCCCTTCCTGCCGCTCTTTACGGCGTCGGTAAAACTCTTCATAGCCATGCGTCCCTTGTTTTATACGGGGGTTCGTTAGTATCAGAAATTGAAGAACAGGAGCCAGAGCCCGATAAAGATCGGGATCAGGAATGGAATGGAATACTTGTAGATGTACTCCACGAAATCCGGCACATCGGCTTCAGCCTGCGCGGCAATGTTCTTCACCATGAAGTTCGGGGCGTTGCCGATGTAGGTCATCGCTCCAAAAAAGACGGAAGCCACGGAGATAGCCATCAGGTAAATGTCTGAACTGACATCACCGGCAACAGGTGAACCGGTTCCTGCGGCGAAGGAGCGGATCTGGGCCACAGCATCCGGTGCATTGATATCAAGACCGAATTTGCCTAGGGCACCGGCCAGAAAGTTCAGGTAGGTCGGCGCATTATCGAGCACGCCCGAGAGCGCACCGGTCATCCAGTAGAAACGTGTCACCGAAAAATCTCCGGCATGCGAGCTGGCGTACTCGCCGATCAGCTGGAGGGCGGGAATCATGGTGGCAAAAATGCCGATGAAGAGGAATGCAACTTCCTTGATCGGCTCGAAGTTGAACTCGTTGCCCTTGAGTGCCTGGCTGTCAGCGGTCTTGTAGGCCACGATGGCAACCGTACCCATAATCACTTCACGGATGCCGAAGGGCACACCGAGCAGCTCCTGCAGGCTTGGGAAGCCCGCAATGACGGCAGAGTCGAGGAAAACCGCGACAATGATCATGCCGAGATAGAGGAAGTTGCGCGTTCCGGTGATGGAGATACCTCCATTCTTGGCAGGCTCCTGCACCCCGCCGTCTCCGGAGCGCATGTCAAGCACCATGAAGACGAGTACCAGAGCGACGACAGCGACGACCCAGGGAAGCCATACCTTCGAAATAACCCAGAAGAACGGAACTCCCTTGAGGAACCCGAGAAACAGCGGCGGATCGCCGATGGGGGTCAGCCCGCCACCGATATTGCTTACAATGAAGATGAAAAAGACGATGTGGAACGCCTTCAACCGACCTTCGTTGATGCGCATGTAGGGGCGGATGAGCAGCATCGAGGCTCCCGTGGTGCCGATGACGTTCGACAGCACCGCGCCGAAAAGAAGAAGGAGGCCGTTGACGAGAGGTTTACCCCTGCGCTCGATATGGATCAGGATGCCCCCTGAAACGATGAAGAGGGAGGCGACGAGGGCAATGAAGGAAATGTACTCCTCAAGGGTATGAAGGAGGGTTTGCGGACCGTGCTCCATCATGAAGGCGTAGTAACCAGCAACAATCGCGCCAAGCCCTACAGCAACCTTGGGATAATGGTGTTCCCAGAACCGGCGGTAGAAAAGCGGTCCAGTGGCAATCATGAGAAGCAGAAAAACGAAAGGCAGCACCAGCCATACGGGAGGCATGTGGAGCAGGCCTGAAACTGCTGCGGCAGCCGAAACTGCCGCATCCTGATGTTCAGCTAAAGCCATTTACTCCCCCTCGAATTCAGTGAGAGAAAACACCTTATAGCCTTTTGCAAGAATCTTCGCTTCGCCACCGATGTCCGGCAGGTTCACAATGAAGGCCATCTCGGAGACCACACCGCCAACCTTTTCAACCAGAGACGCAGCGGCAAGCGCCGTTCCGCCGGTTGCGAGCAGGTCGTCGACGAGCAGCACACGCGCTCCCTTTTCGAGGGCGTCGATGTGAATTTCAATCTTGTCGGTGCCGTACTCCAGCGCATACTCCTGCGACACGGTGTCGGCGGGAAGCTTTCCGGGCTTGCGGACCGGAACGAACCCCTTTCCGAGCGCATAGGCAAGCGCACTGCCGATGATGAAGCCACGGGCCTCGATACCAACGATCACATCAAAATCAACACCGTTCTCCAGATAGCGCTGGGTCAGGTTGTCAATGACGAGCCGGAACCCGACGGGGTCCTTGATGAGGGTGGTGATGTCACGGAACATGATGCCCTTCTTCGGGTAGTCGGGAATCGCACGGATGCGGGACTTTATCGGCATGGGAGGTTGCGGTTAAGTTTAAGCTGATAAACGGAACCTTCAAGATAACAGTCTCGCATGTAATTGCAAACCATCGCCGAGCCCCTCAACCCTTACCGGCAGCTCTCTTCCGGCAAGCGGCTCTCCGCCGGCGGCAGCGGGCACGACGACCCTCAGATACTCGGGAGTGTAGCCGCTGAATCCCTCTTCAAAGAGCACCATCTGCTTGCTGCCTATCCGGGAGAGTGCGAACGTGCGGGCCTTCCGCTCCCCAAGTTCGACGAGCAGTGCACTCCGCCGGGCAGCCTCCTTCGGGCTCACCCTCTCCCGTTCACCATCGGCAACCTGTCGCTGGAGAAGGGTACCGGGACGAACCGAACAGCTGAAGACATGGAGGTAGCTGAGCGGAAGCTCTCCGATGAAGCCATACATCGCCTGAAAATCCCCCTCCTCCTCGCCAGGGTACCCCACCATCACATCGGCACCAACCGCACACCCCGGGAGAACATCATGCAAAGAGTGCACCGCACGGCGATAATCATCGGTCGTGTAGCGCCGGCGCATTGCCTTAAGCACGGAGTCCGAACCGCTCTGGAGCGGCAGGTGGAAGTGCGGGACGATCCTCTCTGATGCGCCAACGACCCGGAGCAGGTCCTCATTCAGCATATCGGGCTCGAGGGAACTGATGCGGATGCGCGACACCGGCACATCCTCGAGCATCCGGAGAAGAGCGGCGAAATCCACCCCCCGGCTCAGGTAATCCCCGGTATTGACCCCGCTGAGCACGATCTCCCGGTACCCCGAATCGGCAAGCCGGCGGGCCTGGCGAAGAACCTCTTCGGGTTCGATGGAGCGAGAACGCCCCCGTGCGAGAGGAATAGTGCAATACGCACACATGTAGTCGCACCCGTCCTGAATTTTCAGGAACGCCCGTGTCCGACCCGAGCCTGGCGGGAGGGAACACCCCGGAGAGGCCGTACGGAGACGAGACAACGGCCCTGCGGCCACTGCCGGCAGAGCGGACCTACCAGCCTCAGCAACCGCCAAATAGCGATCAAGCTCGAACTTCTCTTTGTTGCCGAAAACCGCATCCACACCCTCAATCCCCCCGAGCACCTCGGGACTCAGCTGGGCGTAGCAGCCGATCACCGCAACCCGGCTGTGTGGATTGCGGCGGATGAGGCGCCTGATTTTCTGGCGGCACTTCTGTTCAGCCTGCCCCGTGACCGCGCAGGTGTGAATGATTAAGAGATCTGCGCCCTCTTCGGGACCGCACGCCTCCCAGCCCCCATCAACAAGGCTCTGGAGGATGGAGGATGATTCTGCGTAGTTCAGCTTGCAGCCAAGCGTCACCGCCGCAACTTTCTTTTTACTCATGATGTTTCACAACCATTACGACAAGAACTCTATAACAAACCAATTACGACCCAATTACGATCCCATAATGATCCCATATGATCCAATAACGATTCGATAACCATTCAGCTGCCACTAGCCCACCGTATAGCAACGTTAAAGAAACACAAAAAAACAGCACTGCACCTGCGACACGATACACCATGAACACAATAACTGAATATGATTGAGCAATATTCCCTTGCAGACAAAATTGCATTCTTCTATATTTCGTTTGTCCATTGACAACATATTCCACGAACAATAATCATAGACACTATGGCACAGGATGTAACATCACCGGATAAATATGATCGCTTCATTCAGAAAATCGATCATTTCCAGTCGCTGGTTGAAGAGAAAAAGAACCTGCAGGCAAAAATAGCACAGATGCGGGATGAGTTCAATGCAACAATCCGCCCCCTCGAAAACGATCTGGCCGGCATCATCCGCAATCTTGAAACCAACCTGTCGCGCCTGGAAAGCGGCGCTCCCGTGAAAGCCAGCTCCCCGAGGATTTCACGCGGACAGCTCGGCACCGCCGTAAAGGACCTGCTGCGTGCACATCCAGCAAAAGCCTTCAAGCCGAAAGAGATCGGCGATGCACTGGGAACTACAGGTGGCGCCTTCAGCGTCTGGTTCAACAAATACGGTGTGCATGACAACGACATCGAACGTATTCCTACCGGCAAGGAAGGCAAACGGTTCCTTTACAAAATCAAGTAAGAACAAACGGTTTCATACTGGAAAAAGCGCGCTTCTGTGCGCTTTTTCTGTTCAGTAGCCGAGGTTGCGCTTATTATGGAAAAAGTTGAGAGCCAGGCCAACCATGATCATATTCCCGACAAGCGAAGATCCCCCATAAGAAATAAACGGAAGCGGCACGCCGATGACAGGAATAAGACCAAGCGTCATGCCGATGTTGATGATGACATGAATCAGAAGCAATGAAACAAAACCGGCAAGCGTCAATTCGACAAAACGGTTTTTGATTGAAAAGATAGCCCAGATGAGGCGAAGCGTGAGGGCGGCGAACAGCATGATCAGCAACGCCGAACCGATGAAGCCGAACTCCTCGGCAATGACACAGAAAATGAAATCCGTCCACTGTGCCGGAATGAAGCGCAGCTGGGTCTGGGTCCCCTCAAGAAATCCCTTTCCAAACAGCCCTCCCGAACTGATTGCAATCTTTGCCTGCAGCGCATTATAGCCCGCTCCCTGCGGGTCCGACATCGGGTCAAGGAAGGTCTGGATCCTTTTCATCTGGTGCGGCTTGAGGATCTCACCGGCAAACCGGTGCACAAACAACCCTGCAGCGAGACCCGAACCAACCACGGCGAGCTGATGTGGCTTGAACCCCTGCTTCTGCACCATCATCGCCGCAAGCAAAAGCACACTGAGCCCCACGACAAACCATACGCTGAAAAAACCTGTCAGGAGGAGAAGCAGGGGTACGACGAGGATCATAAGGATGTAGATGTCGAACCCCGCCATGATGATCATCGGCGCAATGAAGGAAAGGGCGGTCAGGGTGGTGCCCATGTCCGGCTGCAGCATGATGAGCACTGCGGGAAAGATCGGTATGGCAAGGGCTGTCAGAAGATGCGGAAGGGAATGGATGTCGGTCTCGTCGTCTGAGAGGAAGCGTGCGAGAGCGAGAATGGTGGCCATCTTGGCGATCTCGGAGGGCTGGAAACTGAAGAGCCCTATCCGCACCCAGCTGGTCTGGCCGGCGATCTTTCTGCCGAAGATCAATACCGCAACAAGCATCAGCATGCCAAGGATGTAAAAGATGTAGGAACCATCCTTGATGACACGCACATCGTTGAAGTAGACGAACATCATCGCTACCACCCCGACAAGCGCCCAGGTCAGCTGACGATAGAAAAGCGTGGTATCGCCCGACCCGTTCGTCGCGCTGTAGACCGCCATGAGCCCGAACACCACAAGTCCGGCGAGCGGTCCCAGAAGCCAGTAATCAACTCCATGCTGTTTCATCATCACGCGTCGCCTTTCAATTTTTCATTGTCTCCGTAAACCTTAATTTAGTATAGTAAACATTCACAGCACCCGCCAAAAATAACAAGGCTCTCCTTCATGCCATCATCTTCATTCTCCTGCGGTTTCGCCAGCATCATCGGACCGCCGAATGCAGGCAAGTCCACCCTCATGAACGCGCTGCTCGACTGCAAGCTCTCCATCGTCACACCGAAGCCGCAGACCACCCGTAAACGCATCACCGGCATCTATCACGACGAGCGGATGCAGGTCGTCTTCCTCGACACCCCGGGCATCATGGAACCCATGCAGAAGCTGCACGAAGCGATGCTTCTGGCAACCCGCGACACCCTTCGAGACGCCGACGTCATCATAGCCATGCTCCCCTTCAGGAAAAAAGAGGGGCCCTTTGATCGCGATTTTGCCTCAACACTCCAGAACGACTGGCTGAAAACCGCAGGCAAACCCGTCGTCGCCGTCTTCAACAAGAGTGACCTCGTCACCCTTAAAGAACAAAGCGAAGCCGAAGCCTTCATCAGGGAGGCGTGGAACCCCGCCGCCGTGCTGAGCATCTCGGCCTTGAAGGGGGTAAACCTCCCGGAGCTCCTCGAAGCCCTACGGCCTTTTCTTCCCATGAACCAGCCGCTCTACCCCGAAGATGCGCTGAGCACTGCACCCGAGAGGTTCTTCGTGAGCGAAATCATCCGCGAGAAGATCTTCCTCCTTTACGGCCGCGAGGTCCCATACTCGGCCGAGGTCGTCGTCGACGAGTTCCGTGAACAGCATGAGAATGACCCCTCCCGCAAAGACCTCATCCGCTGCTCCGTCATTGTAGAGCGCGATACCCAGAAGCAGATCCTTATCGGCCACAAAGGCCAGGCCCTCAAAAAGCTCGGTCAGACCGCACGTACTGAAATCGAGGAGCTGCTCGGCCGCCCGGTCTTTCTCGAGCTCTTCATCAAGGTCCGCCCTGACTGGCGAAAAAAACATACCCTCCTGAAATCATACGGCTATTAAAATAAGGAGCAGTAGCCGCGACGACCCGAAATATGCAGCCCTCTCTTCAGGGTCCTTTTTTGATGGAACGCAGAAAAGCCCTCCACCTGTAAAGGGGAGGGCTTTTCTCATTGTTGTATCGAGGAACGGGCGGGGCTTACTGCCTGTCGCCTTTCCTGTCGGATCCCTTCGGCTGGGGTTCCAGCTCGGCGGTAGCGTCCTCGATCTCCTTTTTCTCGTTCGGATGAGCCTGAAGGTACGACTCGATCTCCTCCTTGCTCTTGTCCTTGAAGTACTCGAGTGCGGAGAGGATGATGCGCTTGTTCTCCTTGTCGAACTCAATGACGCGGAGCGGAAGCTCGTCGCCGGCCTTGAAGGAGGTGTGGATGTCCTTCACTCCACCCTGAAGAAGATGGGTCACCGGAACAAAGCCATCGACATCACCCGGAAGGATCACAATGACGCCCTTCTCGATGATCTGCGAGACCTGGCCCGGGGTTTCAGCACCGACAGCGTACTGCTGCTCGAAGCCACCCCACGGATCGGGGTTGATCTGCTTGTGGCCGAGGGCGATGCGGCGTGCGTGCACGTCGAACTTCAGCACCTTGACATCGAGCTCCTGGTTCTTCTTCACCAGTTCGCTCGGGTGGCGGATCTTCTTTGTCCATGACAGGTCGGAAATGTGCACCAGACCATCGACACCTGCCTCGAGCTCGACAAAGACGCCGAAGTCGGTGATGTTGCTGACGGTGCCCTTGTGAAGCGACCCTTCAGTGTACTTCTCGCTGAGAGCGATCCAGGGGTCCTCGTTGACCCGCTTCATGGAGAGCGAAAGCTTGGTATGATCCTTGTCGATGTTCAGAATCACGCACTCGACTTCCTGTCCGAGGGTGACGAACTGACCCGGATGCTTGATATGCTGCGTCCAGCTCATTTCGGAGATATGGACGAGGCCTTCGATGCCCTTCTCGATCTCGACGAAAGCGCCGTAATCGGTGATGGAGACAACGCGGCCCTGAGCTTTGGAGCCCACAGGGTATTTGAGTTCGATGTTTTCCCAGGGGTGCGCCTCAAGCTGCTTCATACCGAGGGAGACACGCTTGGTGTTCTCGTCGAAACCGACGACAACGACCTTGATCGGCTGATCGAGCTCAACAACCTCGGAAGGATGGTTGATGCGGCCCCAGGTGATGTCGGTGATATGGACGAGACCGTCGAGACCGCCGAGATCGACGAAGATACCGAAATCGGTGATATTCTTGACCGTGCCCTCGAGCACCATGCCGACCTTGATGTTGGCAAGCATTTCCTCGCGGCGTGCAGCGTACTCCTCCTCAAGAATGACCTTGTGGCTGACGACGATATTCTGGGTGACGGGGTTGATCTTGACGACCCTGAAGTCCATGGTCTGGCCGACAAGTGCGTCGAAATCGCGGACAGGTTTGACATCGATCTGCGAGCCGGGAAGGAAGGCCTCCACGCCGGAAAGCGAAACCGTCATGCCGCCTTTGACGCGGTTGATGATCTTGCCGTTGATGATCGTGTCGTTCTCGATTGAATCGTAGATCTTGTCCCAGATACGAAGGACGTCGGCTTTCTTCTTGGAGAGGATGAGCTGGCCCATCTTGTCCTCGATGTTCTCGAGGTAGACCTCGACATCGTCGCCGACCTTGATTTCATCATCATCGCGGAACTCGAGCAGGGAGACGATGCCTTCCGACTTGAATCCGACGTCGATGGTGACGTCCTTGTTGGAGATCGAGACGATGCGTCCCTTTACGATCTCGTCTTCGGTGATTTCATTGAGCGTGCTGGTGTACAGCTGCTCCATCTGGGAAAGCTCTGCGGGCTCGTAGTGAGCAAAATACTTGATTTTCTTTCTCGCGGGTTTTTCCTTGACCGTTTTTTCGACTGCTACAGTTTCTAACATGCTTTTTTCCTTTCTCTCAGGTGATTTCCGGGCCTGCCGCGAGAGATTTCGGCAGGGGGTTTCAGGGTTGATTAAAAATTACTATCGGAAAAACCCGCTAAGAGCGGTTTTCCCGTTCTTTCTCTACAGCCATTCCATATACCATCTCGACCTGCTCATCGATTGAGAGTGTCGAAGTATCGATCTTTACGGCATCGGGATGCTTCCGGAGGGGAGCAAGCTCCCGCTCGGCATCAGCACGGTCCCGTTCAACAATCTCCCGCTCGAGGGACTCGAGATCCGGCAGGCCGGTCCCGTCGGGGGACTTCGCCTGGAGTTCGAGCAGCCGCCTCATGGCCCGCTGGCGGGCATCGGCGACAAGAAAAATCTTCAGTTCGGCTTCCGGGAACACAACGGTGCCGATATCGCGACCGTCCATCACAACCCCGCGGCCGCGGCCAAGCGTCTGCTGCATGACGAGGAGGGTGTCTCGGACCGGCTTCAGGGAGCTGATGAAGCTCACCTCACGGCTCACCCTGTTGTCTCGGATTTCACGGCTGACGTCGCGCCCCTCAAGCAGGACCCGGTCGCCTTCAAACGCAATGGAGATTCCTTCAAGGATTCCAGCCACCTTTTCGGGTGCCTGTTTCAGGGTGTCGAGCAGTCCGTTTTCGATCGCCTTCAGGGCCACCGAGCGGTACATCGCCCCGGTATCTATGTAGGTGTAGCCAAGCTTTCCCGCCACCTTCCTCGCTGTCGTGCTCTTGCCCGAAGCGGCCGGTCCGTCAATGGCTATGATGATCCTGTGGGTACTGATTTCGCCGTTCTCCTGCATTTTGAATTAGCCTGCTATTTTATAAAATAAATTTGCTTTTTCCAAACATAATGGTTAGATGAAAAGGCCTTATATTTACGTCCGTTTTGAATCAAAATATTTCTCCATATGGCACTCCGCTGCGGCATCGTCGGCCTCCCCAACGTCGGCAAATCAACCCTCTTCAACGCCATCACCGCGAAACAGGCGGAAGCGGCCAACTACCCGTTCTGCACCATTGAACCCAATGTCGGCACGGTCCTCGTGCCCGACCCCAGGATGCAGGCGATTGCCGACGTTGTCAAGACACCTACTCTGGTACCGACCACCCTTGAAATCGTCGACATCGCCGGCCTCGTCAAAGGCGCCAGCAAAGGCGAAGGGCTCGGAAACCAGTTCCTCTCGCACATCCGCGAGGTCGACGCCATCGTCCACGTAGTCCGCTGCTTCGACGACCCCGACATCATCCATGTTGAAGGAAAGATCGACCCCCAGGACGACATCAACACCATAGATACTGAACTCATGCTCGCCGACCTCGAGGGCATGGAGAAAAAGATGGAGAAGCTCCGCAAAAATGCCCGGAAGGAAAAAGAGCTCATCCTGCAGGTCGAGCTCGGAGAGAAAATCATCAAGGGCCTTTCCGACGGCATCCCTGCCCGCAGGATCATTGAAACCCCCGAAGAGGCCGAGGCGGCCAAGCAGTTCTTCCTTCTCACGTCCAAGCCGCTCCTCTATGCGGCCAACGTCGGCGAGAACGACCTGCCGGGCGGCAACGGGTACACGAAACTGGTTGAAGCCATAGCGGCCGAATCCGGCTCGAAGATGCTCATCATCAGTGCGAAAACCGAAGCCGAGATCGCCGAACTCCCGGTGGAGGAGCGCCCGGAGTTCCTCGAGAGCCTCGGCCTCGAGATGTCGGGCCTCGACCGCCTTATCCAGACCGCCCACGACCTTCTCGGTCTGCAGGTATACTTTACGGCCGGCGTCAAGGAGGTCCATGCATGGACCATCCGCAAAGGTGCAGCCGCACCTGAAGCCGCAGGAGCGATCCACAGCGACTTCGAGAAGGGGTTCATCCGTGCGGAGGTGATGTCGTGGCGCGACCTCGTCGAGCTCGGTTCCGAACAGAAGGTGAAAGAGGCCGGCAAGCTCCGCAGCGAAGGCCGGGACTACATCGTCAAGGACGGTGACGTCATCGTCTTCCGCTTCAACGTTTAACCGAGGCACCCCCCATGCATCGCAACCCCGGCCCTGAGAACCCCATCGGCATCTTCGACTCCGGCGTCGGCGGCCTGACCGTCGTCAAAGCTGTCCGTCACGCGCTGCCGGGTGAGCGCATCCTCTACTTTGGCGATACCGCGCGGGTCCCCTACGGGCCGAAGTCCCAGGTCACCATCCGCCGCTACGCAGAGGACGACACCCAGGCGCTCCTCCGCCACCAGCCGAAGATGATCATCGTCGCATGCAACACCGTCTCGGCGCTTGCCCTGGACGTGGTCGAGCACGCAGCCGACCCGCTCCCGGTGCTTGGAGTGCTCGAAGCCGGCGCAACCCTTGCCGTAGAGGTCACAAAAAACCGCCGCATCGGCGTCATCGGCACCCAGGCCACCGTCTGCTCGAACGCCTATGCTTACGCCATCAACCGCCTTGACCCCCAGATAGAGGTCTTTTCAAGTGCCTGCCCTCTCTTCGTTCCGCTCGCCGAGGAAGGCATGGTGGAGGATGAAGCGACCCGCCTCATAGCACGCCAGTACCTCCTGCCGCTCGTCGCAGAAGGCATCGACACCCTGGTGCTCGGCTGCACCCACTACCCTATCCTGCGCCGTGTCATTGAAGAAACGGTCGGCCCTGCCGTCCGTATCATCGACTCGGCTGAAGCAGTCGCCATCCGGACCGCCGGGATGCTCCGCAGTTCCGGCATGCTGTCATCCCGCACCGAGCCCCCCGTACCGCACCTTATGGTCAGCGATCTGCCGCAGAAATTCGGGAGCCTCTACCGCCTCTTCATGGACTCCGAAATGCCGGACGTGGAGCTGGTGGAGGTCTGAGGACCCGGAAGGTATCGCCCCGGCACTTTCAAACCATTCCATTTCTTCTTACTTTCACTTGCGGCAAATCCGCCGGGATCATTCATCCTATCAAGAGTGCAAGCGTGAAAGTAAACCTCGACAGAAACTCCTCCGGCTTCTGCATCGGCGTTCAGGGAACCATCCATGTCGCTGAAGAAAAGCTCCGGGCCGAAATCGGCCTCTACTCTCTCGGTGACGTAGTCCACAACGAAGTGGAGGTAAAACGCCTTGAAAGCCTCGGGCTCGTGACCATCGATGACCAGGCATTCCGGGAGCTCAGAGACGCACCGGTCCTCATCCGTGCGCACGGCGAGCCCCCCTCGACCTACGAAACAGCCAGAGCAAACAACCTTGAAGTCACCGACACCACATGCCCCGTCGTTGCCAAACTGCAGCGTACGGCGCGCCAGCTTTATCAGCTAGGCTATCAGGTCGTCATCTACGGCAAACCGGTTCACCCGGAAGTAATCGGCATCAACGGCCACGCCTCCAACAGCGCTGTCATCATCAAGCATGCCGACCTCTCGGACCCTGCCGAAACGGCACCGCTCGACCTCTCAAGGAAAACGGCGCTCATCTCGCAGACCACCATGGATGTCCCCGGGTTCTACCAGCTCAAGGAGAACCTCGAAGCCCTGTTCCGCAATGCAGGAAACCCTCAGGAAAAACCATGGACAGAGGTGCGGGACATCGACATCACGCTCGGTCTCACCGGCATGCAGCCGACTGCCCCCCATGTATACAAGGACACCATCTGCCGCCAGGTCTCAAGCCGCAACAGTAAACTGCACGACTTCGCCCTTTCGAACGACTGCATCATCTTCGTTGCCGGAAAGAAAAGCTCCAACGGCCAGGTACTCTACAACATATGCCGCGACGCCAACCCCCGAAGTTATTTCATTGAAGATACCGGGGACCTCGACGAAGGCTGGCTGAAAGAAGCAAACGGCTCCCCGGTCGGAAGCGTCGGAATCTGCGGAGCCACGTCCACCCCTATGTGGCTTCTGGAAAAAGTTGCCCGTCACATTGAATCACTGGAGCGATGAACACCATATCCCTCATCATCAACGGCCTACCCGTGAGGGCCGCGCGGGGCACCACCATCCTTGCCGCAGCGGCCGACGCCGGCGTTACGATCCCCACCCTCTGCCACAGTGAACGACTGGAATCCACCGGATCCTGCTGGATGTGCATCGTGGAGCTGAAAGGCCGGAACCGCTTTGTGCCGGCCTGCAGCACCACCGCAACGGACGGTATGGAGATCGAGACCGAAAACGCGGACATCGACAAGATGCGGCGGGAGAGCCTCCAGCGCATCCTTGACCAGCATACCGGCGACTGCCAGGGTCCATGCGAAACATCCTGCCCTGCCGGCTGCAATATCCCGGGGTTCATCGACGCCATCGCAAACGGCAACGATCGACGGGCCATTGAAATCATCAAGGACTCCATCCCCCTTCCGGCCATGCTCGGAAGGATCTGCCCGGCACCCTGTGAGGAAGAGTGCCGCCGGAACGGAGTAGACGAACCGGTCTCCATCTGCGCCCTCAAGCGCCATGCCGCCGACATCGACATTGCTTCGGAGGAACGGTTCATTCCCCCGCCCGCGCCGGAAACCGGCAAAAAGGTTGCCGTCATCGGTTCCGGCCCCGCCGGCCTCAGCGCGGCATACTACCTCCGAAAGGGGGGCCACCGTGTCACCGTCTTCGAAGCCGAACCGGAGCCCGGCGGCATGATGCGACAAGCCATTCCCCGATTCCGGCTGCCCGAGTCAGTGATCAGGGCCGACATCGCCCCGCTCGAAGCCATGGGCGTGGAGTTCCGCTGCGGCACCGCCTTCGGAAGGGATGTCACCACTGAAGAGCTGAAGAAGGACTACGACGCCCTGCTCCTTGCCGTCGGAGCGCAGCTGTCCGCCCGGCTCGGCATCCCCGGTGAAGATTCTCCGGGGGTCATCTGCGGCATCAGTTTCCTGAAAAAAGCCGCTCTCGGCGAAAAGCTGGAGATCGGCAGAAAGGTACTCGTCATCGGAGGCGGCAACACGGCCATCGACGCAGCACGGACCGCCCTCTGCCTCGGCGCAGAGTCGGTGGAAATCATCTACCGCCGCTCGACTGAAGACATGCCGGCCAACCGGCCGGAAATCCGGGAAGCGCTTGCCGAAGGAGTGAGGATCACCCCGTACACCGCTCCCCTCTCTATCGAGTCATCCGACGGGCAGCTGGTTCTCACCGCCCTCAGAATGGAAGCCGGAACCCCGGACAAAAGCGGCAGGCAAAGGCCTGTACCGGTTGCTGGCTCCGACTTCACCATCACGGCCGATACCCTCATTACGGCCATCGGCCAGGAGATTGATCGGGAGATTTCAAAAGCAGCCGGACTGCATCCGTTCCAGAACAACCGCATGCCCGTCGATCGACACACGCTCCAGTCCACCGAAGGGTGGATATTCGCTGCCGGTGACTGCGTGACGGGAGCCGACATTGCCGTCAAAGCCGTGGCGGCGGGAAAAACAGCCGCACATTCAATCGAGCAGTTCCTCGCCGGCAAGGAACCCTCGTCCCCCCCTCGCCCGTTCAACTCATCCTACGGGCCGAGACACGAAGCGCCCGATGCACTCAGGGCAAATGCATCAGCTGAAAGCAGAATCCCCATGCAGGAAATCGGACACGAGATGAGAACCGGGGGGTTTGAAGAGGTCGCAAAGGGTTACAGCCCGGATGAAGCCCGCAGAGAGGCCCTGCGCTGCATGCAGTGCCGCTGCAGCGACATCAATACCTGCCGCCTGCGCGAACTGGCCACCCGCTACCGGCCGGAAACGCAGCCCATCAAAACAGAACACCGCGGATTCAGCCGCGAAATACTTGGCGGAATACGGGTTGAACGGGAGAAATGCGTGGACTGCGGCATCTGCATCCGCACACTGCAGGAAGAGGGAAGCGGCCGGATGGAAGTCATTGCGGGAAACTGCCCCACAGGAGCGCTCTCAGTGGCCAAACAGGGCTGAGATGAAGTGAAGTGCGGTTGTGAACTGCTGCCAGAGCTGCCCAAAAAGGGGTGAGACCCCAGCGCCGGTAACAGAGAGGTAGGCGGCGTAGAGCACCACAAAGGCTGCCGCAACCAGCACAACCTGTACGACCTTCTTCAGGATGAACATCAAAACGAACGCAAGCACTGCGATCGAGAGCACCACAGCCACGGCGAACAGCGCAGGGTGCTGGGAAAAATATGCGACAATCTGCTCCATCAAGCCACTCCTCACTCCCCCCGGTAACGGGGGGGTTCTCATTGCTTTAGATAACCGGCGAGCACCTCGCGGACGTTCTCGGAGGGCGACAGGCTGGCAAGTCCGGAACGTGCCCGAAGCAGCTCCTCACGCATGGACCCGAGTGCCTGAGGCTCATCAAGCAGGCGCGTTGCCTCACGGAATATCCCCTCAGCCGATGCCGCACCCTGAATCAGTTCTGGAACCGCCTGCTCCGCGGCACCGAGTCCCTTTGCGACAATGTTGGCCAGCGAAATGCTCGTCAATTTCACCAGATGGCGACCGATCGTGTAGTTCAGCCATCCGGTCCGGTAGATGACGATCATCGGCATGCCGAAGCATAGCGACTCGAGGGTCGCCGTGCCGGAAGTCACCAGGCCAAGGTCACTCTGCTGCATCACTTCATAGGCACTGCACTCCACGACCTTTACCCCCGGATGGTCCCGGAGAGCATCAAACTGCTGCGGGTCGAGCTGCGGGGCCCGGCCGAGCAAAAAAACCACGTTACGTGTCTCAGCCAGCATTGCTGCCGCGCCGGCCATTGAGGGAAAAATGTGGGCAAGCTCCTGGCGGCGGCTGCCGGGAAGGAGACCGACAAGGAGGGTGCCGTCCGATATGCCGTGACGGCGCAAGAACGCCTCCTTCGGCTCACCCGGCACCTCCTGAAGCTCCTCCACCACCGGACTGCCGACGAACTCGGCCTTTATGCCGTGCCGGAGGAAGAAGTCGACCTCAAAACGGAATATGACGAGCAGGCGGTCGACATACTGCCGTATCGCCTCCACCCTGCGCTCCTTCCAGGCCCAGACCTGGGGGGAGATGTAGTATACCACAGGGATTCCCTGTTCATGCAGGAACTTTGCAAGCATGAGGTTCATGCCCGGATAGTCGACAAGCAGCGCCACATCGGGTTTTTCACGGACGATGGCCGCCTTGATGTCACGGATTGCCCTACGAAGGAATCGCGCGTGCAGGAGCACGTCGACAAAGCCCATGATGCTCATCTGCCGGGTATCGTACAGCAGACGGGCGCCGAGCGCCTTCAGCCTGTCTCCCCCCACACCGAACACCTCTGTTTGAGGGGCCAGCTCAAGCAGCTTTGCCACCGGACCCGATGCATGCAGGTCGCCGGATACTTCGCCGGCAAGGACAAACAGCTTCTTTGGCATCAATGAGGGATCAATGATTAATCAATGAGGGAGGATTGATGAAGGATTGACAATGATGAGGGAAGATTGCTCCGGAACATTGTATGTACGGGGGGGAAACTGTATTTTGTGAAAGATTTTAGGGAATCCATCACGGATTTTCATTTCCCATTATATTAAAAACGATACAGAATGCAAGTCAAATTCGGCACTGACGGATGGAGAGCGATCATTGCAAAAGACTATACTTTCGACAACCTTAAACTCGCAGCACTCGCCAGCGCACGCTATTTCCTGAACCACCCGCTGAAGGCAAAAGGGGTCTGCATCGGCTACGACACCCGCTTCATGTCAAAGGAGTTTGCCCGTTACACCGCCGAGGTGTTCTCCTCACAGGGCCTCAGGGTGTTTCTTGCCGACAGCTTCGCTTCAACGCCGGCCGTCTCGCTCTACACCAAAGCCAAGCAGCTGGCCGGTGGCATCGTCATCACCGCATCGCACAACCCCGCCATATACAACGGATTCAAGGTCAAGGCCTCCTACGGCGGCCCGGCCAGCCCGGAAGTGATCTCTGAGATCGAGTCCTATCTGCCGCTTGTCGATCCTGCTGCGGACATCAAGGCGGACCCGAAGCTTATCGAACCGGTCGACATGAAAGGATTCTATGTCAACTACCTCGAAGCCCACATCGACCTCAAGCTGATCCGGCAGTCACGCATCAAGATCGCTCACAACGCCATGTACGGCGCTGGTCAGGACATCATCACCCGCCTTTTCGACGAGTCAATGGTGAACTGCTACCACTGCAGCCAGAACCCCGGCTTCGGCGGCATCAACCCCGAACCGATTCCCCCCTACATTGAAGAGTTCGTTGAATTCTTCCGCGAGGTGGAGACCGATGTGGCCATCATCAACGACGGTGACGCAGACCGCATCGGCATGCTTGATGAAAAAGGGGAGTTCGTCGACTCCCACAAGCTCTTTGCCATCATCCTGAAAGACCTTGTCGAAGAGAAGCACCAGCATGGCGAAGTGGCAAAGACCTTTGCGTTGACGGATGTCATCGACAGGATCTGCAAGAAACACGGCCTCATGATGCATGAGCTGCCGGTCGGATTCAAGTATGTCAGCACCCTCATGGCTACCCGCGACATCCTCATCGGCGGCGAAGAGTCCGGAGGCATCGGCATCACGGCATTTCTTCCCGAACGCGACGGCATCTATATCGGCCTGCTCATCCTCGAAATGATGGCCCGCAAGGAAAAGACCCTCTCACAGCTTGTACAGGAGCTCTACGACGAGTACGGCTTCTTTGCATACCGCCGGCTCGATCTCCATGTCAGCGATGTGAAGAAACAGGCAATCATCGACAAAGCGGCAACGGGTACCCTTCCCTCGATTGCCGGCTACCCTGTCGTGAAGTTCAGCGATCTGGACGGCTACAAATACCATTTTGAAGGAGGATGGATGCTGATCCGACCCTCAGGCACGGAACCGATCCTCAGGATCTACTGCGAAGCCGACTCCCGGGAAAAGGTTGAAAAGGTGCTCGCTTTCACTTCAAAACTCGCCTGAGCGACCATCGAGGGCGGCGCATACGGAGGGCACCGCCCTCGAAACATAGAACAGGTCCTTAGGGGACAGGACAGATGACACCGAGGGAAGAACAGTTCAGGGACATCGTACAAGAGCACCAGGAGATGGTGGTGAATACCTGTTACCGTTTCGTCTTCAACCGCGAGGACGCGGAAGACATTGCCCAGGACGTGTTTATAGAAGTGCACCGTTCGCTGGAACGGTTCAGGGAGGACTCGAAGCTCTCAACCTGGATCTACCGCATTGCCGTCACCAAATCCCTCGACCACCTCCGCCGGCTGAAACGTAAAAAACGGTTCAGTTCGCTGAAGCGGATGATTGGAGCGGAAGATCCGGCAATCAACATCGCGGCCCCTTCGAGGGACAACCCCGAAGAGGCCCTTGAGGACAACGAACGCATACAGGTGCTGCAAGTGGCACTCGATGCCCTGCCCGACAGCCAGAAAACCGCATTCCTGCTCAGCAAGCAGGACGGATACAGCAATCAGGAGATCGCCGACATCATGGAAACGTCGGTCTCGGCGGTGGAATCCCTGGTGCACCGGGCAAAGAAAAAGCTGCAGGAGCTGCTTGAGGACTATTACCGGCGCCACTGAAATGAAGGTGTGCGAGCCAGCACAAGTTTTTTACAGACCTGTCGTCAAATAAAAGAAACACCAAGGATACGATGCCCCGAATGAGCCATAACGACATGCATACAAGAGAAGAAGTGAAGAGGACCATGGCCGTCCTTGATGGAATCCGGCCGATCGAGGTGCACCCCGGTTTCCGGGTGCGGCTGATGCAGCGCATAGAGGAGGAATCGAATGCCGGCGCCCTTACTGCCAACGGCATCGCGTCCCGGTTGAACTACCGGTTCGCCCTCATGCTTCTGCTCATCATCATCAATCTGGGCTCCGCACTGGTCGTTCTGCTCCAGAACGCAGGCGACTCAGCTCCGGCCATCAGCGAAATACTGGGGAATTTCGGCGATGAGTATTCAAGTTCAACGTTTGCCTATTACCAGGAGCCGGCCCCCTACGCCGGGGAACCCCTCGAAGCAGCACCTGCAGACCTGCAGGCTCCCTGAGGGGAGCTCCGCCACAAACGGATGGCGTCCCCCCCCTGCCGGGCACCCTCAACATGACTTCACCGATACCATGAACTTCCTTACAACAAAACGGCTCGTTACCACTGCCCTCATCCTGCTCGTCATCCTGAACGTGACCCTGCTCAGCGTACTCTGGTGGCAGAACACCCATGCCCCGGCACCACGGCCGGTGACCCTCACCCGCGAGGTGAGCCGGCAGATCTACTTCCAGCTCCCGCTCTCCCTCAGCCGCAGACAGGTTGCCGACTTCAGGGAGCTCCGCCGTCAGCACTTCCAGACAGTCCGCCCCCAGATACAGGCCATCGGATCACTGAAGCAGCAGCTTGTAGAAGAGTCCTTCAAGGAGGCCCCCGACACCATGAAGATCACCGCGCTTGCCACAGAGCTCGGCAACCACCAGGCGGTAATAGAGCGTGAACTCGCCCATCACTTCCATGAACTCGCAATGACCTGCACGCCCGCCCAGCGTGACTCACTCAAATCCATGCTCGGACAGCTCGCAATCCGCAAAATCACCATGCACGAAGAGCACTGGCGGAGCACTCCGGCTGAAGCAACCCGGTAAAACAGCGACCAACCCACTCCTAAACAACATGAAAAAAGTTCTCAACTGGCGCATCTTCATCAGCCTCGGGCTCGTCACCTCGTTTATGATGCTCCTCGTCTCCGGCATCGTGCTCTTCATCGCCCCTCCCGGAAGGGTGGCGAACTGGACCGGATGGCAGCTTCTCGCTCTCAGCAAGAGCGAATGGCAGGACCAGCATACCATTTTCGGATTCACCTTCGCCCTGCTGTCGGTGTTCCACCTCTTCGTCATCAACTGGAAGGCGTTTGTCAGTTACATCAAGGCCAAAGCCACCAGCGGGCTCAGCCATCCGCTTGAGCTCGTATCCATTCTCCTGCTCACCATCCTTTTCGGTGTCGGAACCGCACAGCACATGCAGCCGTTCTCAGCTATCACCACGCTTGGCGAACAGCTTAAAGGATCATGGGAAAGCAGCATCAGGCAGCCACCCGTCGCCCATGCCGAAACAATGACGCTTGAAGAGCTCGCCCAGCAGCCCTCTGTCGGCAAAAGCGCAGAAGAGATCCTCGAAACCCTCCAGAAAGCCGGCCTTAAGGCGTCCTCAACATCCGAAACCCTCGGTGAAATAGCCCGAAAGAGCGGCATCTCGGCCGAGCAGGCATACCAGCTCCTTGCCCCGGCGAACAAGGAACTGCAGAAAGAGGGGTTCGGCAGAAAGACACTGCTTGAGGTAGCCGAAGAAAACGGCGTTTCGGCTGCATCGCTGCAGCTCGCCCTTGAAGCGAAGGGTATGAAGGCAGAGCCATCAGACAGCATGAGAAGCATTGCCGAATCCAACGGCATCAGCGTTCAGGAACTGCGCCAGCGTGTAGAGGAAATCCTGCGCTAGATGCGCCGGATCCTGCCTCGCAGTTTTTCGATGAGGAGCCCGGATTCCTGAGGAAACATGAGGGCAGAAAAGAGCACGTAGAGACCGAGCAGTGCGATTTTGAAGCCGGGTCCAACCCAGGGCCCGGCAGGAAGGAACACAATGGCAGACATGCCGACCCAGCCGGCCCCGATACCCCCGACAAGCAGGAGTGAAAGTTTCCCCCAGTCATGCTGCACCGGGTATGCACGCAGGGAATAATAGGCCATCATCATGCACATCACCACCGTACCGGCAACGATGGCATAAGCCGCCCCCTCCATCCCCGAAACGGGAATCAGCCACCAGCAGAAAAAGCCGGTCACCGATGCTCCGGCAAAGGTCACGACCGGGAGGTACCGGGTCGTCCCTGTGATGAGGATACCGGCCGAGAGGTTTGTTGAAACCATGTCGAACACATAGCTCAGAAAAATCCACGGCAGCACCGAAAGACCTATCCAGTAGCCCGGCGGCAGCAGGTAGAGTGAACCCCCGTAGTGGTAACGAACCAGGTCCGGAACGAAAAAGGTCGCTGCAAGCGCCATGAACATGGTAAGCATGGTCGAAATGCTGAGCACGTGGCGGAACAAGCGTTTGGCGTCGGGGTCGCTGGAGTGCTGGAGGAAAAACGGCTGCCATGCGAACCTGAACACCTGGATAAACAGCTGCAGCACCACCCCGAACGCTACTACCCTGCCGTAGATACCCACCACATCGGAGGCCTCGAGCCCTTTGCCATATATCCTCTCGATATCGCCCGAGGGCATGCGGATCAGGATGTTGCGGTCTATGAGGTGTATGAGGAGGCCTGCAATGCCGGTCGGCACATAGGGAAGTCCGATACGAAGCATATCGCGAAGGTCGGCGAAAGAGAACGCCGCCCGAAGGCGCCGGAGGACGGGAATGAGCAGGATGAGGGTAAGGAGGGAACCAAGAATATTGGAGAGAAATGCACCGCCGAGGCCCGCCTGCAGGGGCCCGAGGAGGATGAAGGCACTGATGACAACGGCCACGACGCCCGCGATGCGCGCCACGGCAAATCGCACCGCCTGGCGCTTGAGGCGAAGCTCTGCAAAAGGAATCACAAGCAGGGTGTCGATCCAGAGAATCACGGCCGCATAGCGGATGAATGGCTGCTCGGCGGGCGAGAGGCCGATCATGGAGGAAACCGATGGAGCCAGCAGAAAGAGTATCGCGGTAAAAAGGGTTGCGGTCGTAAAGAGTGAGATGAAGGCCGTCGAGAACAGGCCCCGCTCATCCTTCTGCAGGCGGATCGCATCGGAAGCTGTCTTCAGGTACGAGGTTTCAAGCCCGTAGGAAAAGATGACGTTGGCGATGGCGATATTGGCGTACACCAGGGTCTGGATGCCGTTGTCGAAGGTAGAGAGCTGGTTGGCATAGAGCGGGACGAGCAGATAGTTGAGGCTGCGGGCCAGAATGGTGCTCGTCCCGTAGATGACGGTATCCTTGAAGAGAAGCTTGAGCTTTCCAAGCAGCATTGATGGTGCTCCTCTCGGCCTAGGCCTCTTCTGAAACGCCGGACTTCCCGGCACCTTCCGCGCTGCCGTTTTCGGCTTCACGGCGGCGGCGCACAGCATCCGCGTCAACTTGGAACCGGCCGTCTTTCTCCATGACGGGAATTTTCGAGATCACCTCGCGCAGGTGGGCCTGGGCCTCCTTCTGCTGCTGCTTGAGCTTTTCGAGTTCCGTGCCCGAAAGGCCGACGGGGTTGTCAGGGTCAATGAGTGAAGACTTGAAGGATTCAATTTCCAGAGACTGCTCCTTTTTCATGTACCCGACGAACTTCCTGAGCAGAAAGATGAAGAAAAAAAACACCAGCAGCGAAAACACCATGATGGGGATCCAGCTCATAATCGCAGCACTCTGTTTGATGAAGAAAACGGTAGTTATTGCAATGTAGCCGATATTCCTTTTTATTGAAAGTACAACTCAGGTTCTTTTGGCGAACCCCGCAAGACAAATCCATGAATCGAGCAGCAGCCCCCGATACCATCACCGAAAAAGGCCGCCGGATCCTCCTGCAGGAAGCAGGAGCCATCAGCCGGATGGCCGAACGCCTCGACGACAGTTTTTCAAGTGCAGTGAGCCTTCTTGCAGGCTGCAAAGGCAAGATCATCATATCCGGCATGGGCAAGTCGGGCATCATCGGCCAGAAAATGGCGGCCACCATGTCCTCGACCGGATCGACGGCAGTCTTCCTCCACCCGGCCGAAGCCGCCCACGGTGACCTTGGCATCGTCCAGAAGGAAGATGTTGTCATCGGCCTGTCCAAAAGCGGCACCACCGAGGAGCTGAACTTCATCATTCCCCCGCTCCGTCAGATCGGGGTAAAAATCATCGCCCTGACCGGAAGCCGTCGTTCTTTCCTCGGTGAAAACGCTGACATCACGCTCGACACCGGCATCGACACGGAAGCCTGTCCCTACGATCTGGCGCCGACCACCTCCACAACAGCCATGCTCGCCATGGGAGACGCCCTGGCCATTGCCCTCATGGAGGAAAAACAGTTTACACAACGCGACTTTGCCCTCAGCCACCCAAAAGGGGCGCTAGGACGGCGCCTGACCGTCCGTGTCAGCGACATCATGGCAAAGGGAGATGCGGTACCAGTGGTTCACGAAAGCGCATCCATTGCTGAGCTGATCCTTGAAATGACCTCCAAGCGTTACGGAGTCAGTGCCGTTGTTGATAGCGATGGTCGCCTGAAAGGGATCTTCACCGACGGCGACCTCCGCCGCCTTGTCCAGAAAGGCGAAGAGTTCCTCTCCCACAGCGCAGGAGAGGTCATGACGGCAGGCGCAAAAACCGCCGGGGCTGACATGCTCGCAAAAGAGTGCCTCGACATCCTCGAAACCTGGCGCATAACGCAGCTCATGGTCTGCGATGCCATGAACCGCCCTATAGGCCTCATCCACCTGCATGACCTGTTGACACTCGGTCTCTGAACCGCCACCCGGGAAGCAGCACCCCGGGAAGCAACATCCATAAAGCACTGAACCCCCGCCAAAGGCAGGGGTTCAGTGTTATAGTACCCGGTATGAGCGGGAAAAAGAGCGACTCTCAGCGACCAAGCGCTTTCAGCATTGCTTCACCGATATCGGCAGGGCTGTCAACGACGTGGATGCCTGCGGCCTCCATCGCCTTGATCTTCTCTTCGGCAGTACCTTTGCCGCCCGAAACGATGGCACCGGCATGGCCCATCCTGCGGCCCGGAGGCGCGGTGCGGCCTGCAATGAAGCCGACGACAGGCTTCTTGAAATATTTCCTGATGTACTCGGCAGCCTCTTCCTCGGCGCTGCCGCCGATTTCGCCGATCATGATGAGTCCTTCGGTTTCATCGTCCTTGGCAAAAAGCTTTACGGCATCGATGAAGCGGGTGCCGATGATAGGGTCGCCGCCGATGCCGATGCAGGTCGACTGGCCGAGCCCGACGCTCGTCAGCTGGTGAACGGCCTCATAGGTCAGGGTGCCGCTGCGCGAAACCACGCCGATGGTGCCCTTCTTGTGGATGAAGCCCGGCATGATGCCGATTTTCGCTTCACCGGGGGTGATGACGCCAGGGCAGTTCGGCCCGACAAGCACCGCGCCCTTCTCCTGAACAAATGCATATGCCTTCATCATGTCGTTCACCGGAATGCCCTCGGTGATGCAGATGATGACCTTCAGCCCCGCCTCAGCGGCCTCCATGATGGCGTCGGCTGCAAATGCAGCCGGCACGAAAATCACCGTGGCATTCGCCTCGGCTTTCTCAACAGCGTCCTTCACGGTGTTGAACACCGGAACGGGGCGGCAGAACTTGTCGCGGTCGTTGCCGTGGTAAAGCACCCCGCCCTTGCCGGGCGTTACGCCAGCAACAACGTTGGTGCCGTACTCAAGAATCTGGGAAGTATGGAAGGTCCCCTCGCCGCCGGTGATGCCCTGGACGACCAGGCGGGTATCCTTGTTGACCAATACACTCATAATATCGATGATTTAATGGTTGCTGGGAGCTGGTTTGCGCGAGGAGTCCGGCCGCTGCATATGGCGGGCGATGCCGAGCAGTTTACCCTCCTCGAAGAAATTGCAGATAAGGTGGATGCCAACCGGAAGGCCGAGGCTGTCGTACCCCACCGGGACGCTGAGTGCCGGCATGCCGACGATGCTTGCCGGCACCGTGAACACATCGGCCAGGTACATTTCAAGCGGGTCAGCCGTCTTGTCACCGATGCCGAAGGGAGGAAAGGGTGAAGTGGGGCCGGCGATGACGTCAACCCCCTTGAGCGCCTCGCGGTAACGGTCCTGGAAAAGGCGGCGGACCTGCTGGGCTTTCTTGTAGTAGGTATCGTAGTAGCCGGCAGAGAGCACATAGGTGCCGAGCATGATGCGGCGCTTCACTTCAGCCCCGAACCCTTCAGTCCTCGACTTTACATACATCGAGGAGAGGTCGTCGGCGGCTTCCGAACGGTACCCGTACCGGGCGCCGTCGAAGCGGGCAAGGTTGGATGAGGCCTCGGCTGTTACGAGAATGTAGTATGCAGCGATTGCGTAATCGCTCTGCGGAAGGGTGAGGTTGACAAGCTCGGCACCCTGCAGACGAAGCTCCTCAAGCCTGGCACGTACGACACCGGCAACATCGGGGTTCAGACTCTCGTTGAAAAACTCTTCGGGAACGCCGATCCGGAGCCCCTTGAGAGACACATCCGTCATTTCGGAGGCATAGGACGGAACCTCGTTTGCCGAGGAGGTCGCATCCTTGCCATCGACTCCTGCCATCACCTCGAGCACGAGAGCGGCATCGTCGCAGTTCAGGGCAAGCACACCGATCTGGTCGAACGAGGAAGCAAACGCAACCAGGCCGTACCGGGAAATCCTTCCGTAGGTCGGCTTCAGTCCCACAATGTCGCAGAACCCTGCCGGCTGGCGGACCGAACCGCCGGTATCGGACCCAAGGGCAACCATTGCGAGTCCTGCGGCAACGGCAGCTGCCGATCCGCCCGAACTTCCGCCGGGAACCCGTGTGCTGTCGAACGGGTTCGGCACCGGACCAAACGCCGAGTTTTCATTCGAGCTGCCCATGGCAAACTCGTCCATATTGGTTTTGCCGAGAAAAATGGCGTCTTCGGCTTCAAGGCGGATCACAGCTGTGGCATCATAGACGCTCGTATATCCCTCAAGCATTTTCGAAGCGCAGGTAAGCGGGGCCCCCTTCATCGAGATGTTGTCCTTGATGGCCATCGGCATGCCGAACAGCCGGCCGGGAGTAGCGCCAAGGGCGAGCTTCCGGTCGAGTGCGCGGGCCCGCTGCAGAGCCTCATCCTCGAACACCGTTATGTATATGTTGTCGCCCTCGTGGCTTCGTATGCGGTCGAGGTAGTGGCGAACCACCGCTTCACACGTCACCGCATGCGACAGCAGTCTGGAGCGCAGATCTTCGTAACTACTGAATTGCACGGTTCTACTGAATGGTTTTAATGGACGGCCCGGGACAGCGGAGCCTTGACACCCGGCCCCGAAAACCCTTTGAAATTGCAGGGGGCCCGATTGACTGTAAGGTTTGTATAATAACAAATAGATCCATATTATTCAATTTGAACCGTTTTGAACAGCTATTCGAGATCCCGCTGCATCACGTCCCCGAACAGCACCGGAACCACAGACACCGAGCGAACAAAGAACATGGCCCTGATAAAAAAACTGGACCCGTCGGCCACAAAAAAAGCTCACTGGTTTTCCGGGGAGATTGAAACCGAAGACGGCAGGGTACAACGAGAGTTGAAGGAAACGTGTGAACTGCCTGCCCATATAGCCATCATCATGGACGGCAACGGCCGCTGGGCGCGCCTGAAGGGCAAAACACGCATCGAAGGGCACGCCGCAGGAGTCAGCTCGGTCCGCGACGTGGTGGAGGCAAGCATCCAGCTCGGCATTCCCTACCTCACCCTTTTCACGTTCTCCACCGAAAACTGGAAGCGCCCTGAAAAAGAGGTTTCCGCCCTGATGCAGCTGATTGTGCGCATCCTCGGCCGTGAAACCCGCGCACTGCACGACAACAATGTCAGGCTGAACGTCATCGGCAACACGGCACTCCTGCCGGAGAAAGTCCGCACGGTGCTGGAAAACACCATAGAGCTCACCAAGAACAACAGCCGCCTTGTCCTCAACATCGCCCTCAGCTACAGCGGCAAATGGGACATCACCCAGGCCTGCGCCACCATCGCCCGCGATGTGAAGACCGGGCTCCTGGACCCCAATGCCGTCACCGAGCAGCTGATCGAGTCACGCCTTTCGACAGCATCCATGCCGGACCCGGAGCTCATTATCCGCACAAGCGGGGAATTCCGGATCAGCAACTTCATGATCTGGCAGAGTGCGTATTCGGAAATCTATTTCACCAACACCTACTGGCCCGATTTCCGCCGGGCACAGCTTTACGAGGCCATCCGGGACTATCAGGGCCGTGAGCGCCGTTTCGGTCAGACCAGCGACCAGATCCGGAAAACCGTTGAACATCACACAGAAGCATTAACCCGTCTGAAAGAGAACGCTCGATGAACATTCCACAGAAACCCGCATTTTTCCTCCTCCTTGCCGCACTTCTTCTTTCCCCTACGGGAGAAGCCGGGGCCGCAACGCCACAGAAAACGGCCGCTGCCCCCCAGAATGAGCTCTACACCCTTGACTCCATCTCATTCAGCGGCCTTCAGGCCCTCAAGGAGGAGGACATCAAAGGAAGCCTGCCCTTGAAGGAGGGCCAGCGGATCGCCATCCCCGGCGCCGAGCTCTCCACGGCGATGCAGTATCTCTGGAACCTCGGCTACTTCAGCGACATCCGGATCGAACAGAACGACCTCGGAGGCCGGAGAATCGCCCTGAAGTTCGTTGTTGGAGAGTTGCCGGTACTGGAGGGAGTGACATTCAGGGGAAACAAAAAAATCAAGACCGAAGAACTTGAAAAGACCGCAGCCCTCCCGGTAGGCAAAACCGTAACCGAGCAGGAGCTGGTCACAGCAGCAAACAAAATCGAGAAAATCTACGCCGGCAAGGGATACCTGGCGGCCGGCGCCGAGTTCAAGCTGCAGAGCTCAAAAAAGAAGAACCATGTCAATGCCGTCTTCACCATCACCGAAGGACGGAAAGTATCTATCGACAAAATAACGTTCCACGGCAACAAGGCCTTCGACCAGGGGAAACTTCGCAGCGTCTTCAAGGAGACCCACCAGAACTCCTGGTGGAGGAAGATATTCGGCAGCCCGAAACTCGACCGCGACAAGCTGCAGGAGGATCAGGACCTCCTCGTGGAGTTCTACCGCAACAACGGCTACCGTGATGCACGCATCCTGCGCCACGATGTCGCCTACACGAAAAACAACAAGGGGCTGCTGCTCGACATCTACATTCTTGAAGGACCCAAGTACTTCATCCGCAACATCACCTGGACCGGCAACTCGAAGGATTTCGCAACCACCGACATCCTCAACACCACCTTCGCCATCAAGAAAGGCGACGTATACAATGCAAAGAGGATACAGGAGCGCCTCAACTACTCGGAGGACAACACCGACGTCAGCTCGCTCTACCTCGACCGCGGCTATCTTTCTTTCCGCGCGAAGCTGCAGGAACAGATCGTTCAGCCAGACTCCGTCGACCTCCTCATCAACATTGAAGAAGGCGGCCAGTTCCAGCTGAGCAGCATCAGCATCAAGGGCAACACGAAAACGAAAGACCATGTCATCCGCCGCGAGCTGTACACCGTACCCGGCGACATGTTCAGCCGCAAAAATGTTGTCAGAAGCATCCGTGAGCTCAACATGCTCAACTACTTCAATCCCGAAACCCTGACCCCCGACATCGACCCGAACCCGGAAAACAGCACGGTCGATCTGACCTACAATGTCGAGGAGAAGCAGACCGACACCTTCAACGCATCGGTCGGATACAGCGATGCCGGATTCACCGGAGCACTCGGCGTGACCTTCAACAACTTCTCACTTGAAGACATCTTCAATGCCGAGGCCTACAAACCCATCCCGCACGGCGACGGACAGAAACTCGGCTTCCAGTGGCAGTTCGGAAGCGACGAATACCGGACCATCTCGCTGAACTTCACCGAGCCCTGGGCGTTCGACACCCCGACCTCCGTCGGCTTTTCGGCCTTCACCAGCCACCGCTCCTACGACTACACGACCAACGACGTATATGATCCGCAACCCATTGACCAGTACGGCACAACCGTGTCGATCGGTAAGCGCCTGACATGGCCCGACGACTACTTCTCCATCAACTGGAGACTCAAGTACCTCCACAGTGAAGGAAGCTTCCTCTCCTTCATTGACGACACTGCCCCTGAACAGGCCGACGAATTTTCCATCACACAGACCATCTCGCGCAACAGCATCGACAACCCGATCTACCCAAGACACGGCAGCAAAAGCTCGCTATCGGCCCAGCTGGCCGGCGGTGTTCTGCCCGGAACCGTCGATTTCTACAAGTTCACCGGCAGCTCAAGCTGGTATATCCCGCTCGACAGGAAGTTCGTCCTGAACCTCTCGACCCAGCACGGCTACCTCTCGACCTTCGACGACAAGGACTACATCCCCTACACCGAGTACTTCTACATGGGCGGCAGCGGCATGTCGTCACTCCCGACCGTGGCGCTGCGCGGCTATGACGACCGCAGCCTCGGCACGCAGTTCGGAACAGACCCAAACTCCGATCTGTACGGTGGAAAGATCTATTCGAAATTCACATCCGAAATCCGCTACCCGCTGACCCTCTCCTCTTCGGCCAGCGTCTACGCGCTGCTGTTTGCCGAAGCCGGCAACCTCTGGATGAGCACTTCGGACGTGGATCTGTCAAAGCTGAAAAAGTCAGCAGGCGTCGGCCTGCGCCTCTACCTGCCCATCATCGGCCAGGTGGGTCTGGACTACGGATACGGGTTTGATGCCCCGCGCTCCGGAGAGGATAAGCAGGGATGGAATTTCCTCTTCAGTTTCGGCACCGGCATGGAATAACTGCTGACAAATCAGCAGCAATAAAAAAGCCGGCCCTGAACAGGCCGGTTTTTTTATTGCCTATTCTATTGCCAAACTCTACGAAAACATATACATTATATATAAGAAGGCACTCCCAAAGCAGTAATATGTATATCATAAGAACAGACAACATGACAATCACTAAATGATCACTGCTATGAAAAAGCAACTAGCACTACTCTTCACCGGACTGGCTCTGGCTGGATTTACAGCCCAGCCAGCAGTCGCTGCTGACATGTACGGCAGCCTGAACGGAGGCATCTCATGGATGGATGACATGGACAATGCGCCCAATGCGGGAGACGATCTTGAAATGAATGGCAGCTACATGGTACTCGGAGCCATCGGCTGCGATTACGGCAGCTACCGTGTTGAGGCTGAAGCCGGCTATCAGGAGAGCGAGGTAGACAGCTACAACGCCGTTGCTTCAAGCGGCGACGTGAAGATCTTTTCGCTTCTGGCTAATGGCTACTATGACATCGATGCCGGCGGCTTCGAGCCCTATCTGACAGCCGGCGTCGGCGTTGCCAATGTCAACTTCAACAATGTAGCCGTCACCGACCCCAATGAAACCACACTGGCCTACCAGATCGGTGCAGGTCTGGCCATACCGGTTGCTGATGGTGTCATGCTCGACGCACGCTACCGCTACTTCTCCACCCTGGAATTCCTTGACAATACGCAGGCTGGAAGCCACAGCGCCCTTCTGGGATTCAGAGTCGGGTTCTGAACAGATGATCCGCAGCTGAGAGGCTGAAGGGGTCTAAACGACGGAGGGGGTGTCGCGGCTTTGCCGCGGCACCCCCTCTCTTCGTTTCATGGAAACAGTGCGCTTCAGGAGCTGCTCTTCAGCCTTGAGATCTCATCGCGCAGCCGGGCAGCCTCCTCGTAGTTCTCGCTCTTCACAGCCTCCCCGAGAGCTGACTGCAACTCATCGAGACGGGCACCGGGACCGGGGGCCGCCTGCTCCGGCTCGATGGCTTCTTCAGCCGCGGTTTCAGCCGACTCATCATCATCTTTCTGTTCCTCCCTGATGCCTGCTTCAGCCATGATTTCCTCGCTTACATACACAGGTGCGCCGAAGCGCACCGCAATGGCGATGGCATCGCTCGGCCGGGCATCGATTTCCTGTATCTCTCCGTTCACCTCGCACACCACCTTGGCATAAAACGTCTCGTTGTGCAGTTCGTCGATGAAGATTTCGTTCACATGAAGATTGAAGGCATCGGCGATGTTCTTGAAAAGGTCGTGAGTGAACGGACGGGGCGGCTTGATATTCTCAAGCTTCAATGCAATGGCCTGAGCTTCGAACCCGCCGATGATGATCGGGAGGCGACGGTTCCCCTCCAGTTCATACAGAATGAGTGCATAGGCTCCGTTCGTATGGGGGCTGGTCGACAGCCCCAGTATATCTACCTGTACTTTCTCCATGGTATCGGTCTTTGGGGGGATTTGCTTTCCAGATGTCAACAACAATGTACTGCTAATCATTTCAATTCCTGCAACTCCCGCACGGCAAGAGTCAAGGCAGGAAGGGCTGTATGGAGGTCGGCGACAAGGCCGTAGTCTGCTGCTCCGAAAATCGGCGCATGGGGATCGCGGTTTATGGCAACGACCGTTCGGGCACGGGAGATGCCGGCAAGATGCTGCACCGCCCCGGAGATGCCGCAGGCGATGTAGAGGGCAGGAGCAACGGATTTACCGGTCTGGCCGATCTGCTCGCTATGCGGCCGCCAGCCCTCATCAACCGCCGAACGGCTTGCCCCTACCGCCCCTTTGAGCAGGAGAGCAAGCTCTTCAAGAAGCCGGAACCCTTCCGGACCGCCCACGCCTCTGCCACCGGCAATGATGATCCCGGCTTCCGAGACGTCCGGCATGCCGCTCTGGAGAACCACTTCCCGGACCACGGCTGAAAGGCCGACGGGCTTGGGGGTCGGAAGAGGAATCACACGGAGCAGGCCTCCTGTGGAGGGTTCCGGGCGCTCCCCTGACGGGATGAGGGTAATGATGCGAAGAGGAGCGGAGGGAGTGAACTCCCCCGTTGCCGCACCCGAATAGAGCGGCCGGATGGAGGGTTCGCCAGGCGCGGGGAGCGCGGAGCAACCCTGAAGCAGAGATGCGTTCATGCGGATGGAGAGCAAAGGAGCAAGATCGCGTGCGAGTGCAGTATCGGCAAACAGGAGGTCGGCAGCACCCTCAAGAGCGAAAGCCTCCTGTATCAGGGCTGCATAGCTGTACTGACTGTAATGGGCAAGGGAGGGATCGGATGCGTGGTAGAGCCTCACCCCGAGAGAAGGGAGGGAGGCTGTATCGACCGGTCCCGGAAGCACGGCGGCAACCGGACCGTCCCCCGTCATGCGGGCCAGTTCATAGGCGCGGAGCAGAATGTCAAGAGATGCCTTTTTCAGTTGCCCTTCGCGCTGCTCAAGAAATACCAGCACCTTTCCCATCAGAAAAGGCCCTCCGTCCGGTTGAGCAGCCGGACAAGCTCATCCACCCCTTCAACCATATGGCATGGTTTTCTCTTCACGGCAGGCCGGATGGCAGAAAGAGCCGCCCTCGGGGCGGGCAAGGCTCTATCCGGCAGGATGTCCACGGGTTTCTTGCGGGCCTCCATGACCCCTTTCATGCTGGTTTTACGCGGTATGTTCAACCCCTTTTCCGTACTGAGCAGAGCGGGCACCGCAACCCTCAACTGCTCCGTACCGCCTTCAATCTCGCGCACGAGAAGAAACGACCCGTCCGGAACGGCCTCAAGCGACACGACAGCGGAGACTGAAGGCACACCGAGAAGTGCGGCAAGCATCCCCGGCACTTCACCACTCCCGAAATCGGTTGAACGACGACCGCAGAACACCATTTCCGGCATGCTGTCCCCGTAGACGTCAAGGAACGCATCCCTGAGAGCAGAAGCCGTCTGCCATGGATCGAGAGCGTGTGGAGCGTCCACGATCACCAGCCGGTCCGCTCCCATGGCGAGGGCTTTGCGAAGCAGCTCCTTCTTTTCTGAGGGTACGACACTGAACACCCGCACAACTCCCCCTCCGGCACCTTCCCGCATCCGGAGCGCCTCCTCGAGGGCATATTCATCATACGGGTTCATGACCTCACTCACCCTCGTCATATCAAGCCGGTTATCCTGAAAGCCGATGACGGAAGCGGTATCGGGAACGAGGCAGACGCAGACGGCTATTTCCATAGGGCACCCACTCAATCGATTCAGAAAGCCATATCAACAAGAAAAGCCGCTTGAAAGCGGCTTTTCTTGACTGTGTGCCCGAGAGGAGATTCGAACTCCTACACCTTGCGGCGCTACCCCCTCAAGATAGTGTGTCTACCAATTCCACCACTCGGGCACGAAACAAATTCCAACGTTCTGCAATGAACAATTGTGAGAATAGAAGGGCTCGAACCTTCGACCCTCTGCTTAAAAGGCAGATGCTCTACCAACTGAGCTATATTCTCAACCTGACTTACAATCCGCTCAGCGACAACACCCGAACTTACTTGTTCTGGTAACGCAGACGCTTCTTATGACGGTTCTTACGACGCATTTTTTTGCGTTTGTGGACCGCCATCTTATGTCTTTTTCTCTTTTTTCCGCAGGGCATGTAGTAACCTTTCCTCTTGTTTTAAAGGCTGATAATATATGAACTTTTTTATAAACCAAAAACAGAAAATGAAAGAATTCGCAACTTCAATCCAGATTGAACGGAACTCATCGGTTCATGTACTTGAAAAACTCTTTATTGTCCTTGGTGTCGGAGAGCTTCTCGCGCATGAACTCCATGCACTCTATCGGGTTCTTCTCGGCAAGGTACTTGCGGAGAAGCCAGGTGCGGGACAGCTCTTCCTGGCTGAAGAGCAGCTCTTCTTTACGGGTGCCGGAACGAAGGATGTCTATGGCAGGGAAGATCCTGCGTTCGCTGAGGCGGCGGTCAAGCACCAGCTCCATGTTGCCGGTACCCTTGAACTCTTCGAAGATGACATCGTCCATCCTTGAGCCGGTGTCGACGAGCGCCGTGGCTATGATGGTAAGGCTGCCTCCCTCCTCGATGTTGCGGGCTGCGCCGAAAAAGCGCTTCGGCTTGGTCAGCGCGTTGGCATCGATACCGCCCGACAGGATCTTGCCGGAGTGCGGGATGATGGTGTTGTGGGCTCGGGCAAGGCGGGTGATTGAATCCAGCAGGATCACCACATCGCGGCCAACTTCTACCAGTCGCTTGGCCTTTTCCATCACCATGTCAGCCACCTGCACATGGCGCTCGGGATCCTCGTCGAAGGTCGAGCTCACCACCTCGGCCTCAACGCTGCGGGCCATGTCGGTCACCTCCTCAGGGCGCTCGTCGATGAGGAGCACAATAAGGTAAACCTCCGGGTGGTTCTTGATGATGGCATTGGCGACCATCTGGAGAAGCATGGTCTTGCCGGTTTTGGGCTGTGCGACGATGAGTCCCCTCTGCCCCTTGCCGATCGGGGTGAAGATGTCCATGATGCGGCCGCAGTACTCGTTCTGCTTCGTCTCGAGCTTCAGACGCTCATGCGGGAACAGCGGGGTCAGGTTCTCGAAGAACGGCCGCTCCCGGGTAATGTCGGGATCGGCACCGTCAATGGTGTTGATCTTCAGCAGCGCGAAGAACCGTTCGCCCTCTTTCGGCGCACGCACCTGGCCGGAAACCGTGTCGCCGGTCCGCATGCTGAAGCGCTTGATCTGTGAGGGAGAAACGTAGATGTCGTCGGGAGAGGAGAGGTAATTGTAGTTTGAGGAGCGGAGGAAGCCGTAACCTTCGGGGATCACCTGCAGAACGCCGGTATTTACCATGACATTGCCGCTTTCCGGATCGGAGCTCTTCTGCGACTGCGCTTCGATGATCTTGAAAATAAGCTCTTCTTTTCGAAGCCCTGCGGCAGAAACGCCAATCTCCTTGGCCATGGCGTTCAGCTCGTAAACCTTCTTTTTCTGGAGCATGTTGATGTCCAGACTTGCGGCAACAGGATTGTTCGACATTTTTTCGGTGTGCTTGTGTTAAGCGCCCTTTGGTGCGCCTTTTAATACATGATGGAGAGGAAAAAGGAAGTCCCGAAACCCGCATGCGGACGGCAGTACGCCATCAATGGCATGGAATGGGAACAATCGGGGAATAGCTGTATTGGCAATGGGATAGTGTCGTGAAGAGGATCCTTCGGGATGCTTCTCCCTAAGCATTGAAGCCAGGTTCGTTTAAGCGCAGATCCTGATTGAATATACAACTTTTTCGATAAAAAAACCTGTTCACCCGGCCTTCCCCGCTGTTCCTTTTTCAAGCAGGGCTCCGGCCAGATAAAAAGACCCCGTAATAAGAATAAGCGAATCCGGCGAGGCCTCTTCCCGAAGGAACTGCAGCGCCTCGAGCGGCGAGGAAAACGAAACCGCTTCAGCCCCTAGGCCGCGGCATATTTCCGCCAGTTCTTCAGATGCGACACCCCGCTCGCTCGGAAGTCCGGTAGTGGCGAACCGGCACCGGAGCCGCATGAGTTCCCGGATCATCGATTCCGAATCCTTGTCGGAAACAAGACCGAAGAGCACCCGGGCGTCCCGGTACCGGGAAAGAAACGGCATGAGGGCATCGACGGTGGCCCTCATGCCGTCGGCATTGTGCGACACGTCGAGAAAGGTGTCCGGCCGGCGTCCCAGAAGCTCAAGGCGTCCGCGGTAGCCTGTCGAAGCAAGCGCCTCCAGCCCCGCCCGCACTGCTTCCGGCCCCACGCCGGCGTCTTCAGCCACCGCAACCGCAGTCGCGATGCCAGGAGCATGAAAAGCACCCGTCACAGGGACCCTGAGCCCCTTATAGTGACAGGAACCAGTCTCGACATCCAGCTGCAGCATCCCCGGCTCAGCCGAAACACCCCCGAAACTGAAATCCCGCCCTACCACATGCAGCGGAGCACCGTTCCCCTGTGCCGCATCCCTGACGGGCCCGAACGCCTCTTCCTGCACCGGATCAACATCAGGATTGATGGAAGTAAACACCCGGGAGGAGGGCTTGATGATGGCCGCCTTCTCCCTAGCAATGGCACTGATCGTGGAGCCGAGCCATTCGGTATGATCAAGTCCGATCCTGGTGAGCACCGCATAGTCGGACTCAACCACGTTCGTCGCATCCAGCCGGCCGCCCATCCCCGTTTCAAGCACCGACACCTCAACACCGCAGTCGGCGAACCAGGCGAAGGCGATGGCAGTCGTCACCTCGAAAAACGTCGATTGATGCTCCAGTGCGGCAGGCTTCAAAAGGGTTGCGTAACGGGCGACCGCATCTTCCGGGATCCTCCGGCCGTCAATCCGTATCCGCTCAGTGAAGTCGACAAGGTGTGGAGAGGTGTAGAGCGCCGTCTTCTTCCCCGCAGCCGTGAACATCGATGCCATGGCTGAAGCGGCCGTTCCCTTCCCGTTCGTTCCCGCCACATGCACCACCATGCCGAGGCGCCGCTCTGGCGAGCCTGCTGCCTGGAGAAGCAGGCGCACCCGCTCGAGGCCCGGCTTGATGCCGAAGCGGTGAAGGGGAAACAGAAAATCAAGCGTTTCCTGGTAGGTCACGGGGTAACGGCTAACGGTTATGCATGAAAAGCAGCGCCGACTTGACCACATCCTCGACACTCCCACCGGGGTTCGCCTCAAGCACGCCAGAAACCGCCTGCTGGGCTGCGGTGCGCGAGAAACCGAGCGTCAGAAGGGCGCTTGTGGCATCCTCGCGTATTCCGCACGAGAGCGCTCCGGCCGGTGCAGGTGCGGTTCCCTCGGCAGAGAGCTTTAAAATCCTGTCGCGCAGTTCGAGAATGATGCGCGCCGCCGTCTTGCGGCCGACGCCGGTCACGCCGAACAGGCGTTCGGGAGCATTGGCGAGGATGGCTTCGTGTACCTCAGCGACCGGAAGCCCTGAAAGCACCGCAAGGGCGAGCTTCGGGCCGACGCCGGATACAAGGAGAAGCAGGCGGAACAGCTGCTTTTCCTCTTCACTTGAAAAACCGTAGAGCTGGAGGGCATCCTCCCTTACGGAAAGATGCGTGTAGAGGATGGCTTCGCTGCCCGTCGGGGGCAGACTGCGGGACGTAGAACTGGAGATCAGGAACCGGTATGCAATGCCCGATACCTCAAGAACCGCCTCTTCAGGCAGGACCGAAACGACCCTGCCGCGGAAATATGCGTACATGGAAGACTGTGGAAGCCCGGCCCCAGAGGGACCGGACGCGGGTTACTCGGCCTCGGCGTAGCCGTTGAACAGGCGTGTAAGCTGCGACTTCTTGCGCGATGCCTTGTTGGCATGGATGTAGTTCTTCACGCCCAGACGGTCGAGCTTCTGGACGGCGGAACGGTATGCAGACTCGACCTCGGACTTTGCGGCACGGGCCTCAATGAGTTTCTGCATATTCTTGATCAGGGTCTTCAGCTCTTTTTTGCGAGCCCTGTTCCTGGCATTCCTTCTTTCAGACTGACGCAGTCTTTTTTCAGCCGACTTGTGTAAAGGCATAAATCGATCGCTCTTGATGAAAATTGATGTAACGAAACCCGGGTGTCCATCGAAATCCCGGCATCACGCCGGCAATTCAATAACAAAGGGCATGTAATATAGCAGAAGCATACAAAAAATCAAAAACCCATCCCCTCTTTTTTCTTATATTGGCCCAAAACGTTCATCGAACCGGCAACCCCTGCATAGATAAAGAAATAAGCCGCTCCCGGCACAACCCATATCTCTCATCCGCATGAGCCTGATGATCAGCGTTTCCGGCATCAGGGGCGTCGTCGGCGAAAGCCTCACCCCGAAAAACCTTACAGCATTCAGCATGGCCTTTGCCCGGTGGATCTCTGCCGACAGGGTCCGGCGAGGGAGCACGGAGGGGAAAGCCCGCATCGTCATCGGTCGCGATACCCGCCCGACAGGCCCCGCCATCAGCGGCCTCGTCGAGAACGCCCTCGTCCTCTCAGGGTGCGACGTTCTGGACATCGGCATCGCCACTACCCCGACGGTAGAGCTTGCCGTGACTGAGGAGGGTGCCGACGGAGGGCTCATCATCACCGCATCGCACAACCCCGTCAAGTGGAACGCACTGAAGATGCTCAACAGCCGCGGGGAGTTCCTCGACGCCGCCGAAGTAGAGGAACTGCTCCGGATTGCTGCTGAAGATGCGCCGGAAAGTGCCCGGTGGGACGCCATCGGGACCCTCAGCGAAAGCCGCCGCCATGACGGCCTCCATATCGAAAAGATCCTCCGGCTGCCCTTCATCGACACTGACGCCATCAAAGCGGAAGGGTTCCGGGTGCTTGTCGACTGCGTCGAAGGCGCAGGAGCCTCAATCGTCCCCGAACTCTGCCGCCAGCTCGGCGTCAAGGAAATCATTCCTGTAGCCTGCGGCGGAACCGGCATCTTCCCGCGCAACCCCGAACCCATTGAAGAGAACCTGCAGTCGACGATTGCCGCCCTGAAGGAATCGGGTGCCGACTTCGCACTCGTCGTCGACCCCGATGTCGACCGCCTCGCCCTCATCAATGAAGACGGCACCCTCTTCGGCGAAGAGTACACCCTCGTCGCCTGCGCCGACTTCCATCTCCGCCACACCCCCGGCCCGGTGGCCAACAACCTCTCCAGCAGCCGCGCACTCCGCGACATCGCAGAACGCTACGGGGTAGCGTGTTACAGCGGCAAGGTCGGCGAAGCCAACGTCACCGAAGTCATGAAGGCCAAAGGGGCCGTCATCGGCGGAGAGGGCAACGGAGGAGTCATCCTCCCGGAGCTCCATTACGGCCGCGACGCCCTCGTCGCCATCGCCATCTTCCTCCAGGCGTTCGCCCTCTGGCGCCAGAGCCACCCCCGTGGCCCCCTGTCGGCGTTCAGGAAAGAGTTTCCTGACTATGAGATGTCAAAGCAGAAGGTCGAACTCGGCAAAAACGGCCGCGACAGGCTCCCCGAAATCTTTGAAGCCGTCCGGCGTATGTTCCCCGAAGCGGCGGCGGACCTGCAGGACGGCCTGAAACTCGACTTCCCGAGGAGCTGGGTGCACCTCCGCCCCTCCAACACCGAACCGATCGTACGTATATACTCCGAGGCCCCCACGAAGGAGGAGGCCGAAGCACTCGCTTCCTCGATACAGAAGTCCCTCGAGTCGCTCAATGGGTAAAGGGCCAAGAGGGCAGGGCGGATTCACGACCCAGCAGGACGACACCCTCCGCGGGCGGAAAAAGGGCTCGGTGGACAGCTATATCGTCTCCCGCCTGCTCCAGTACATCAAGCCGCTCAAGGGGCTTGTCGCAACGGCGATCATCATAACCGTCGGCGGCTCGTTCCTCGGCCCCCTGCGCCCCTACCTCACGAAAGTCGCCATCGACGACCACATCTCGAAAGGTGACCTTCACGGGCTCGGCACCATCAGCCTCATCCTCGGCGCCGTCATCCTCCTCGACGGCATCAAGCAGTACGCCGCCACCTGGCTCGCCCAGGTCATCGGACAGAAAGCGGTCTTCAACATCCGCATGGACGTGTTCCGCCACCTCCAGAAACTCCCCGCCCGATTCTACGACCGCAACCCCATCGGCCGGCTCATCACCCGAACGACCAATGACATCGAGTCCCTGAACGAACTGCTCTCGAGCGGCATCGTCACCATCCTCGGCGACACGCTCCAGCTCGTCTTCATCGTAGGGATCATGGTATGGATCGACTGGCAGCTCACGCTGGTGGTGCTTGCCATCCTGCCGCTCATGCTCTACGCCACCGTCTTCTTCAAGAGCCGGGTCCGCATCGCATTCCAGGACGTGCGTACCCATGTCGCCCGGCTCAACACCTTCTTCCAGGAACATATCACCGGCATGGCGATCGTGCAGCTCTTCAACCGCCAGGAGCGGGAAAGCGAAGCGTACGCATCAATCAACCGCGACCACCGCGATGCCAACATCCGCACCGTCTTCTACTTCTCCATCTACTTCCCCCTCATCGAAACCCTCAGTGCCGTAGCCGCAGGCCTGGTGATATGGTACAGCGGTGTACGCCTCCTGAAGGCCGATCTCACCATCGGTATCGTCATATCGTTCGTGCAGTACATCTCGCTCTTCTTCCGCCCCCTGCAGCACCTGTCCGACAAGTTCAACACCATGCAGACCGCCATTGCAAGCTCAGACCGCATATTCCGGCTGCTCGATGAAAAGGAGGGCCTTGAGGAAGGGGGGGAAGAGGGCAGCGCCGCCTCCCCCCTCGACACCTTCACCGGCAGCATCGAGTTCAAGAACGTCTGGTTCGCCTATGAACATGAGAACTGGGTTCTGAGGGACGTCTCCTTCAGTATCCGGCGCGGTGAAAAGATCGCCATCGTCGGTGCAACCGGCAGCGGAAAAACCACCATCATAAACATCCTCTCGCGCCTCTACCCCTACCAGCAGGGCGAAGTCCTCGTTGACGGCATCCGGCTCGAAGAGATTCCCCAGCAGTCTCTGCGCAGCCTTGTCGGCGTGGTCATGCAGGACGTGTTCCTGTTCTCCGGCACCATTCAGGAGAACCTCGCGTTCGGCAACCCTTCCGTGCCTTTTGAAACGCTCCGTGAAGCCGCAGAAACAGTCGGTGCCGACCGGTTCATCCGGAAACTTCCCGGCGGCTACAGCTACCGCGTCCTTGAAAACGGCACCGGCCTGTCAACCGGCCAGAAACAGCTCATCGCCTTCGTCCGCGCTCTGCTCTACAACCCCGAGATCCTCGTCCTCGACGAAGCCACCAGCTCTGTCGACACCGAAACCGAAGGGCTCATCGACCGCGCCACCGAGCGGCTCATGAAAGACCGCACCTCCATCATCATCGCCCACCGCCTCTCCAGCGTGCAGAAAGCGGACCGCATCATCGTCCTGCACAAAGGGGTCATCCGCGAAACCGGTTCCCATCAGGAACTGTTGAAAGAGCGCGGACTCTACCACAAACTCTACCTCCTGCAGCACCCCGAGACCCTTACCGCCGAAGGCGCGTAAAGCAACACGCTTGCGGTTACGACCGCTCAGTACTGCAACACTCCCCCTGTCAGTGGTACTGACCGAAAATCCCGAAGCAGTCGCCGCCCCCTCCACAACGGTTACCATCGAGCCCTATGGTTTTCCTTTTTCATGTATATATTAAAGTATGAGGCTCAGCTGTACTCCTCTACCAAACAGGAAGGCTCAAGTGACTGCTTCTGTCACGGGCTCAGTCACGTTATGATACTATTGATGCGTACAGTCAGACCGGAGGCTATACGATGAACAAACAAAGCGCTCTCGAACTGCTGAGCAGCAGCAAGCCTGAACTGCAAGCCCGTTTCGGTGTAGTCAGGCTGGCGTTGTTCGGTTCTACTTCCCGCAATACGGCAACCAGTGAAAGCGATGTTGATGTGTTGGTTGCTTTCGACGGACCTGCCACCGCCAAGCGCTATTTCGGGGTGCAGTTCTTTCTTGAAGACCTCCTTGGCCGCCCGGTAGATCTGGTTACTGAAAAAGCCCTTCGAACAGCGTTACGCCCATTTATAGAACGGGAGCAGATCAATGTCTGATGCCAACCAGCGCCAGTGGCGTTTGTCAAGGCAATAGTACGATATGAGAGCCCCCGCCCGGGCAAGGTCGAGACCAGGGGGTCAGCAACGAACTGCCGCACCCCTCATGCCACCTCATGTCACCTTATGCCACCTCATGACTGATCAAGGGCTGAGCGCGCCAATGCATGCTGATGAAGGAGAACAGTCGATGCCCGATGCTGTTCCAGTTACAGCGAGCTGTCGCGCAGCACCTGCACCGGCTCGAGCTTCGCGGCACGGGCGGAAGGGAATATGGCGGCGAAGGTGCTGATGAATACCGTGACGCCGATCACATAGAGGAAGTAGAGTGGGTTCGTCGACATGCTGAACCCGGTTTTCGAGATGGGGCCCTGCGAGTTCTCGATGGGGATGCTGGCGAAGATATCGATGGAGCCGATGGCAAGAATCCCGCCGAGCACAGCCCCGACAAGCCCCACAAGGAACCCCTCGAGCACGAAGAGCGACACCAGCTGCAGGCGTGAGAAGCCGAACGACTTCATGATGGCAATATCGCGGCTCTTCTCGAACACGGTGGTCACGAGAATGTTGGCCACACCGAACCCGGAAACCACCCCCACGAACGCCACCAGCGAAAACACGATAGTGCCGATGCGGGCAAACAGGGAAAGCACGCCCGAGTTGGCCTCCTGCCAGGTAAGGGTGCGGTAGCCGGTGAGCGACTGGAGCTCACGGGCAAGTGCTGTGTTGTTGAGTGGATCCTGCACCTTCAGGGCGATGCCGCTCACCTTGTCCGGCGGCATGCCTTCAACAATCTGGGCGAGCTTGAGGGAGGAATAGACGCTGTTGTCGGTGGCGTTGACCCCCGAAAAGAAAATCCCCGACACCTTGCACTGCCGGCTTGGGCCCGTTCCGGGAATGATGGTCACCTCATCGTTCAGCTTGAGCTCCATTTCGCGAGCGACCGTTCGGCCGACAAGCAGACCGTTCGCGGTGCGGGCGAAGAGCGCGGCATCGCCCTCTGTCAGTTTCCCCTTGATGCCACTGATGCTGTCCTCCCGCTCAAGGTCCACCCCTTTCAGGAGCAGCGGCTCGTTCAGCCGGCCTTTCACCAGCATCACCTGCGACTCCACATAAGGAGAGGCAGCCCTCACAAGCAGGTCGTAGGGGGCAGCGGCAAGCACCGAAAGGATGCGCCGGTAACTCCGGACCTCGTCGCGCTCCAGTTTCTCAATATTGTCCACAACAAACGCCACCGATGACGGGCGCGTTCCAGCAATCACGTTGACCGGCACCGGATCGATCTTTTCCCCCTTCAGGGTGATGTGCGGTGCGACGTCGATAATGGTCTCTACGAAGGAATCAAGCAGACCGCGCGTGAGGGAAATCGTTGTAATCAGCACCATGGTGCTGACGGCCACGCCGATGATGGTGGTCAAGCTCTGCCGACGCCGGCCGAGCAGGTGCCGCATGGCTATCTGGAACAATGTCTTCAGCATGGCGGACGGGCGGTTCAGAAGGAAATATTATGGGATTTTTTATTAAGTTATGACTTTTACATAGAAGTATGAAACACAGGTAAAGGGCAAGAGAAGCAACCGGGCGGCATGAGCACAATCATCACCAACAGCACCGCGGAACGCAAACACAGCCATGTCGACATCTGCCTGAACGGCGATGTTGCATTCAGCACCCCTACGACCGGGTTCGAGCGTTACCGGCTCCGCCACAACGCCCTGCCTGAAGTAAGCTTCGCCGACATCACGACAGAAAGCCGGTTCCTCGGCCGCAGGATCGGCGCACCGCTCATGATCTCCTCCATGACAGGAGGCTACAGCGAGGCTGCTGAACTCAACCGCCAGCTGGCAGAAACCGCCGAACGCTTCCAGCTGCCTCTCGGTGTCGGCAGCATGCGCCAGGCGCTTGAAGACGACGCATACCGCGACAGCTTCTCCGTCGTGCGCCGCCACGCCCCCACCATACAGATATTCGCCAACATCGGCGCACCAGAGGTCGCCAAAGGCCTGTCGGAAAAGGATCTTCACATCATGCTGGAGATGATCCGGGCCGACGGGCTCATCATCCATCTCAACGCCGCACAGGAACTTTTCCAGCCGGAAGGCGGAACCGATTTCCGCCGGGTGCTCGACAACATCGCCGACATTGCGGCCAAACTCCCCGTACCGGTCATCGCCAAGGAGGTCGGCTGCGGCATCTCCGGTCCTGTCGCCCGGAAACTCCTTGATGCAGGGGTCCAGGTGATCGATGTTGCCGGTGCCGGCGGCATCAGCTGGCAGAAAGTCGAGGAGGCGCGCTATACAAGACGGTTCGGCACCGACACGCGCTTCAGCCAGGAAGGGATCGAGGAACTGCTGAACTGGGGTATCCCAACGGCAGATTGCGTGCTGGAAGTCGACGCCCTCCGGCCGAAAACAGCCGGAACCCGCCCGTTCTCCATCATTGCCTCCGGCGGCATCCAAAGCGGCCTTGACATCGCAAAATCAATCGCGCTCGGCGCGGACCTTGCCGCATCGGCCGGAGCACTCCTGCGCGCGCTCCACCACGGGACCCTTGAGGCAACCATCACCGCATGGCTCCAGGACCTCAGGGCCTCGATGTTCCTCACCGGATCGGCCAATGTAGCGGAACTGCAGAACAACAGACCCATCGGCGACACCGCCAAGCAACCTTGACACAACCAGCCATGACCGTAACGCACGAGCTCGTAGAACAAAAATACAGGGCATACCACAAGCGGATCAACGATGCGCTCAATGAGTGCTTCAGCGCCACGACTCCGGCCACCCTCTATGCTCCGGCCCGATACATCCTTGAAGGCAAGGGCAAGCGCATCCGCCCATTCCTCACCCTGCTCGCCTCCGAAGCCGTCAGCGGCAGCTCTGAAAATGCCCTGAAGGTTGCGCTCGCCGTCGAAGTGCTGCACAACTTCACCCTCATGCACGACGACATCATGGACGAGGCTGAACTCCGCCATAACCGCCCGACCGTGCACCGGGAGTGGAACGCGAATGTCGCAATCCTCTCCGGCGACATGATGATCGCCTACGCCTACGAGCTTGCGCTCGAGGCCGAGAGCCACCGCCACTGCGAGCTCATCCACATCCTCAACCATGCCAACATCACCATCTGCGAAGGCCAGGCACTCGACATGGAGCTTGAGGAGAAGCAGGACGCCACCATCGCCGACTACCTCGACATGATCTCGAAAAAAACAGGACGGCTCATCTCCGCAGCGCTCGAGGCGGGCGGCGTGTCGGCCGATGCAACCCAGGAGCAGCTCCAGAGCCTCGTTCTTTTCGGAGAGAAGATCGGCCGCGCCTTCCAGATCCAGGACGACTACCTCGACATCATGGCCGAAGACGGCAAGTCGGGCAAGATGGCCGGAGGAGACGTCATCAACGGCAAGAAAACCTACCTCCTGCTCCGCTCGCTCGAGCTCACGAGCGGTGCGGACAACGAACTTCTCCGCTCCATCTATATGAACAAGGGAATCGGCAAGGAACGCGTTCCCGACGTCAAGGCCGTCTTCGAACGCTGCGGGGTGCTCAAGGAAACTGCAGCCCTCATCAACAGCGATACCGAAGAGGCGCTTCAGGCACTCGAGAACCTCCCGAACGCCGAGGGCAGGGACTACCTCAGGGGTTTTGCCAACATCCTCATGAAGAGGGACTTCTGAAGGAGCCCGGGCGGCTTGACCCCCGAACCCTCCTGCTCGCCCTCACCCGGATTCCGGGCATAGGCCCGGCAAAAACGAAGGCACTTCTGGCCAGCGTCACTGAACCGGCGGAGCTTGCCGGTCTCAGCCGGAACCGGCTCGCCCTCATCCCCGGCATCGGCGAACAGCTCTCGGGTGAAATCCACTCCTTTTTCCACCGCCCCATGGGGCTTCAGCAGTCACTCGACGAAGCCCTGCGACAGCTCGAAGAGCTCCACCGCCTCGGCGGCAGGATGATGACGATCCTCGACCCGGACTACCCTCCCCTGCTCCGCGAAATCTACGACCCGCCGGCATGCCTGTTCATCCGTGGCACCCTGCCCCCTCCGCCGCAACCGGGGCTCGCCGTTGTCGGCACACGGCACTCTTCGACCTACGGCAAAGCCTGCGCCGCGCTGTTCTCCGGAGGACTTGCGGCATGCGGCATCACCATCTACAGCGGCCTTGCCTACGGCATCGACATGGCCGCCCATGAAGCAGCACTCAAGGCCGGAGGCACAACCGTAGCCGTACTCGCCAGCGGCATTGATACCGTATACACCGACCCCAAAGGGCGGCTCTGGCCGAAGATCATCGAACAGGGGGCACTCATCTCGGAAGAGTGGATAGGCTCGGAACTCAGTGCGGGGAAGTTCCCAAAGCGCAACCGCATCATTTCCGGCATCACCAGCGGCACCATCGTCATCGAGTCCGCCCTCAAGGGAGGCTCGCTCATCACCGCATCAAGCGCCCTTGAACAGAACAGGGAGGTGTTCGCCGTTCCCGGCTCAATCTTCAGCGCCCATTCAGAGGGCACGAACATGCTCATCCAGGAAGGCAGGGCCAAACCGGTCATGAAGATAGATGACGTACTGGCGGAATTCGGGACGATGCTGCCGTCTTCCCGAAAGGGGTGAAGTGATCAGCATTGCGGAGCAAGGAAGCAGTAAAAGAATTCCTGAAGCCGAACCGGAGGCGCTATAGTTTTTAATCGCGGAATTATTACCTTTGAACATGTATTTCGTTCCATGGAACGACCATGGAACCGCAAGGAATCACTTCAAAATAAAACACGACCAAGATGAACCGCACCCGAGACCTTATGACCCTGTGCCGCCGCACCGCTCTGGCCGCCGTATTCAGCATCATCGTCGCCGTCCCATCCCTGCAGGCCGCTCCCGCCGCCGGCAAGGTCGGAGTCGTTGATTTTCCGAGGATCCTCCAGCAGATGCCGGAAGCCAAACAGGCCGAAGCAACCCTGAAAGCCACTGCCGCTCCCTTTGAAAAGGAGCTCCAGCGCCAGCAGGCCGAACTGCAGAAATCAGCTGAGGCATACGGCACCGCACGCGCATCAATGACCAAGCAGGCCCGCGATCTCAAAGAGAAAGATCTGAACCTGAAGGCTCAGGGCATGCAGAAATACAAACAGGACAAGTTCGGCCAGGGCGGCGTGCTTGACCTCAAGCAGCAGGCGCTCATCACCCCGATCCGCCAGAAACTCCTCACAGCGGTCAAAACCGTCGCCGACGCTGAGGGTTACTCGCTCGTCCTTGACAAGCAGGCCATGGTGTACGGTTCTGCGGAGAGCGATCTTACCTTCAAGGTCATGAACCAGCTCAACATCAAGTAACCTCCAGCAGACCACCAGTCAGTTTCATGGGCATCCCTCGACAGCATACCGCCACCGCACAACGGGGTGCCCATACCATCCTTATTACTGCCTTCATCCTCCTCTTCACTGCAGGTTGCCAGGCCCCGCAGGGCAATAAGGCCCGGCCGGACGCCCCTGTCGTCAAAAATAACAGCCCGGTCCAGGAAAGCTGGAACTTCCGGTTCACAGTCACCGAAGCGGGAACCAGGAAATCACTGATCACGGCCGGCCATGCCGCCGAATTCAGGATTGAGGGCGGCAGCGAGCAGCATCTTGATGAGGGCGTTGCGGTCAACTTTTTCGATGCAGACGGCAACACCACCACCCACATTTCGGCAGACCGTGCCATCGTCTATGAGAACCAGGACATAGAGGGAATGGGCAACGTGGTGATATCCTCCAAAGACAGCACCATCATCAGAACAGAGTACGCCAAGCGCTCGGGCGTCGACCACAAGATCCGCTCTGACCGGTTCGTCACCATCAAGAGGCCCGGACAATCAATCAGCGGATACGGATTTGAAAGCGATCAGGAACTCAAGCATTATCGTATATTCCGTGGCAGCGGCGAAGGCCTGATCAACAAGTAACACACACAACGAAGTCCAGTTTTTCATGAAAGTACACCTGCTCAAATCAAAAATCCACAACGCAATCGTCACCAGCGGCGACCTCGAGTATGAAGGCAGCATCACCATCGACTGTGAGCTGCTCGAAAAAGCTGACATGATCCCCAACGAAAAGGTCCTTGTCGTCAACAACAACAACGGCGAACGGTTCGAAACCTACATCATCAACGGTGTCAGGGGATCGCGGGTAATCCAGCTGAACGGCGCAGCAGCGCGCTGTGCGCTTCCGGGAGACGAAATCATCATCATGACCTTCTGTGAAATCGATGCCGAAGAGGCCAGGGAGTTCAAGCCCATGGTGCTCATCGTCGACCGCAACAACAACCCCAAGCGCCGCCACCGCATCGGGGAGGAAGACGAGCAGCTCGACTGAACAGAAACCGGAAAAGGGAAGCACGGAAGAACGAACCACCTATCAGTCAAGTCACCTACCCATGTCCCTCGCAATCGTCATCATGGCAGCGGGCAAAGGCACCCGCATGAAGTCTGACCTGCCGAAGGTCCTCCACAAGGCGGCAGGGCGCGCGCTCATTGAGCACGTCATACTGAAGTCAGAAAGCCTCAAGCCCGACACCATCATCCTCATCGTCGGCCACAAGGCGGAGCTGGTAAGAGACGCCGTCCGGCACTTCCAGGTCACCTGTGCTTTGCAGGAACCACAGCAGGGCACCGGTCACGCCGTCATGCAGGCCGAAGCTGCCCTCGAGGGGTTCCGGGGTGAAGTCCTCATACTCTCCGGCGATGCGCCGCTCTTTACCGAGGAAACGCTCCGAACGCTCATCAGCTTCCACCGGGAAACCGGGGCAGCAGCCACCGTCCTCACTGCCGACTTGCATAACCCCACCGGATACGGCCGTATTATCAGAAATACCGGCACCGACAGCGTCAGAAAGATCGTTGAAGAGAAAGACGCATCAGAGGAGGAAAAAGCCGTTCAGGAGATCAACTCCGGCGTTTACGTCTTCAATGCCCATACTCTTTTCAGCTCCCTCAAGGAAATAACGACCGACAACGCCCAGGCGGAGTACTACCTTACCGACGTCTTTGGTGTCTGTTTCCAGAAAGGCCTGCGTGTCGCCGCATGGAAAACCCCCAACCCCGACGAGATCCACGGCATCAACACCCCCGAGCAGCTGCTGCACGCCGAACGCCTCCTCCTGCAGTCGTAAAAAAACGAACACGCAACATCCATGCAAAAGTGCCCGTGAAACCCACGGGCGCCTTTGTTCATAGGCCTTGGAGCGAAAACGCCACTCAGCTTTTCAGGGCAAAAACAAAGTTATCTTACATCTCAATAACAAAGTAACCTTACACCAATCAAGAAGCCTAAGCAGTATGACGCACTGAGGAGCTTACGTAGAGAATTGGAAATGAGGACAGGCCGTATTGATCCCCTGATGAGGGGTATTCGGCAGTGAACTGGTGGTACGTCGGTTTATTTGCGGGAACGGCGGGGCTTGTCTTCCGGTGCGCCTAGTGGAAGGGTTGCGGACGGCGATGAGGTGTCGATGCCCTCATGCCCTTTCTCAATGCCGCTGTCGCGCATGGAGTAGAATTCGACGAGGTTGCCGTCAGGATCCATGACGAAAAAGGCACGGCCTTCACGGCGGTTCGATGGACGGGTGACGAGGTGTACGCCATTGGACTCCAGATAGGCTGCAGCATCGTCGACCTCATGATTGGAGGGAAGACGGAACCCGAAGTGATCGACGCGGATGTCGCGTGCCTCACGGGTGCCCGGGGTCTCGGCCTTCACCAGCACAAGCAGATCGGAGTTGATGCGCAGGTAGGTGATGTTGGCCCCGACCCGGTGGTCGAGGCCGAGCCCGAGGATATCGATGTAGAACGCTTCAGATTCACGCAGATCGTTTACCCGGAGCGTGATCTGGTTAATCCCCGTCAGTTTCAGCATCTTCTTCGAGTTTTATCACTTTCGGTTCTGCAGGTTTCTCGAGGGTGTAATCGAACTTGTGGTTGAAATACTCTTCAACAGCGCGGTGCGATGCTTTCTCGCGGGTCTCGAACTCCAGACTGATGGCGATCTGCTCGGGGAATACACGGTCGGATTCCGACTCGCTGCTCGGATTGCGGATCATCTCCTTGTAAGGAAGGAGCTTCTCTTCGAGTTCAGCCCGCTCTTCCTCGTGGATCTTCTTTGCCCGTTTGGAAATGGCGACCACTGTTTCATACAGGTTGTCGTGGGCGCTTCTCAACTTGTTCAGGTCAATGGGTTTGACTGACATCGTTCAGGTAGTTTGCTTGGTTGAAAGAAAATTGCTGATGGCAAGACTCACGGCGTCTACCGCGTCTTCCAGAATATCGTTGACGACAACCGTATCGAACCGGTCGGCAAATCCCAGCTCGAGCTCTGCACGCTCGAGACGCAGCTTCAGGCTCTCTTCATCTTCGCTCTTGCGGGACTGCAGCCGCTCTTTCAGCACATCCATCGAGGGAGGCGCCAGAAAGACCAGAAGCGAACTGTCCGGAAAAAGCTTTTTCAGGTTCATGGCCCCCTTCACATCAAGGTCAAGCAGAAGGTCCGTGCCCTCCGCCATGGCCTCACGGGTCTTCTGGAAAAGGGTACCGTAATGATTGCCGAAGAAGAATTCATGTTCGATGAACCCCCCTTTCTCTATCTCCCTCTCAAATTCTTCTATCGAAAGAAAATGGTAATTGACCCCGTCAACCTCTCCCTCCCGCATGGGACGCGTGGTGGCCGACACGGAAAACCGCATGGAGGGAAAGCGCTCGAGCACACGGCGGGCAATCGTCGACTTGCCGGTTCCCGACGGGGCTGAAAACACCACAAGCCGCCCCTCTCTTTCTCTCTCTTCTGCCATTGGCTACTCTATGTTCTGGAGCTGCTCGCGGATCTTCTCGAGCTCCTCCTTGATATGGACAACCTTCTGGGAGATTTCCGCGCTCTGTGATTTAGATGCGATCGTATTGGCCTCGCGAAGCTGCTCCTGGAGAAGGAAGTTCAGTTTCCGTCCCGTACCGCTCTCGTCGTTATGCATCTCCTCGAGGAAAAACTTGTTGTGGCTTCTGAACCGGATCTGTTCCTCAGTGATATCGAGCCGGTCGGCAGCAAGCACAAGCTCCATTTCGAGCCGGTCGCGGCTGTAGGCAAGATCCTTGCCGGCAACGGCTTCGACCTTTGCCGAAAGTTTTTTGCGGACCACTTCAAGGTTGCCCTCGGCCTGCTTGCTGACAAGGGCAAGCGTGTCTTCAATTTCAGCAATCCTGGAGGCAAAATCCTGCAGCAGCTCTTCACCCTCCCGGCGACGCATCTCTTTAAGACGTTCGACAGCCTCCAGCACCACTGGTTTCACCATTGGCCAGAGAACCTCGCTGTTGTCAAGCGGGGTGGTACCGTTGTCGAAGACTTCAGGAAAACGGAGCAGGTGCTCAAGGGTTACGGGAGAGTCGATGCCCGCAGCCTCACTGAGGCGATCAAGAAGCACCCGGCAGGCTTTGGCCTTTTCCGGGTTGACGCTCGCCGTTATCGGCTGTTCGTCATCCGACTGCACCTGCACGTACACTGAAATCTTGCCCCGCTGGAACCGCTGGCGTACCAGCTCACGGACTTCAAGCTCGTAGGAAAGGAGCTGACGGGGAAGCTTGACGCTGATTTCAGCAAACCGGTTGTTCACCGAACGAAGCTCGACGAGGGTTTTCACCCCGCCCGCCACCGACTCGGCACTGCCGTATCCGGTCATACTTTCTAGCATAGATCCACCCTCGTCTTGTAGTGTTGCTGGTAACTGCTGCCCGTAGTCTGGGCGCACCCTGCAGGATCATGCCGGCAGAAGCGCGCCCGTCCTGGGCCGGTCGGCCTGCTTACTTGCGAAGGTCAAGATCGGCGATGACCTGGCGGTAACGCGCGATATCGACCTGCTGGAGATACTTCAGGGCTTTCTTGCGCTTGCCGACGATCATCAGAAGGCCGCGGCGCGAGTGCTTGTCTTTCGGATGCTGCTGCAGGTGGCCGGTGAGCTCGGTGATCCTGCGGCTGAACAGGGCAACCTGAACTTCGGTCTTGCCGGTGTTCTTGTCGTTGCCGCCGAACTCTGTGATGACTGCCGCCTTGTTCTCTTTTGAAAGGGTCATGTTCTCTTGCTGTTAGTATGGTAAATCGGTTGACCTGCAATATAATATTCCTAACAATACAACTCCACCGTTTTTTTATCTTTTTCAAGCTGCTGGCGGAGTGCCTCGAGGGTTGGAAACTTCCGCTCCCGGCGGATGAAGTGAAGCAGATTGAACGAGAGGTCCCTGCCGTAAAGCGAGCCCTCCCAGCCTAGGATATGCGCCTCCACCGATATCCTCCCGCCTTCTTCAACCGTCGGCCGGACGCCAACATTCATCATTGCCATCCAGGACGTGCCGTCGATCTCTGATTCTGCAATATAGACCCCGGCACGCGGCAACAGCTTATGCGGGTCCGGAATATGGATGTTTACCGTAGGGAACCCGAGCCTCCTGCCGCGTCCGTCGCCCTTGACCACCGTGCCGGAGATGGTGTAGAACGAGCCGAGGAAGGCGTTGGCCTCCTCGATCCGCCCCAGGCCGAGAAGCTGGCGGATGCGGGTACTGGAAAAATGCTCGTCGGCAATACGCACTTCACTCTCCACATCGACCGTGAACCCGAGTTCCAGACCGAGCCGCCGGAGGTCATCTCCGCTGCCGCTCCGGTTCCGTCCGAACCCGTGGTCATAGCCGATGACAATGCTTTTGGCTCCAAGAAGCCCCACGAGCACGTTCTCGATGAAGTCCTCTGAACTGCGCCGGGCAAACTCGGGAGTGAAGCGGACGACGAAAAGCAGGTCGACATCACCCGACTGGAGAAGCGTAATCTTTTCTTCAAGGGTGGTGAGCAGGCCGAGCGGCCCCGTCACCTCCCCCGCGAGCACCCGGCGCGGGTGCGGCTCGAAAGTAACCACAACACTCCGAAGACCGCGCTGGCGGGCAATCGAGACCATCCGGGAAATGATCTTCCGATGTCCGCGGTGCACGCCGTCAAACGCACCCACCGTCACGGCGGAAGCCACAACGGGAAACGCTTCCGGCTCTTCTGAGCGGAAGGGAAACACCCGGTTGCTGCGGTACTCAACGATCTGCATGCTGGCGGCTGCGGTCTTCTCGATTATTATCGGCTATTCTAGCTTCTTCTCTGTAATGCTCTGCATTACCCGCAGCACTGTCAAGCGCTCTGCTGCCCTCTCTTTCATGCTGCGCCAAAACACCACCCGGCTGCTGCTCATCCACCGCAATCTGGCTGAGGATGCGCGCCCTGGCATCCTCGACACTCATCGCATCCTCCACCCTGTACGGACCGACAGCCGTCCGCCGGAGACCGGCAAGGTATGCACCGACGCCGAGCGCCATGCCGAGCTCATCGGCAATCACCCGGATGTAGGAGCCTTTAGATACCAGAAGCCGGCAGTAGACGAGCGGCCCCTGCATATGGGTCACTTCGAACTGGTGGATTACGATCTCTTTGGCCTTCCGCTCCTTCACCTCTTCACCCTTCCGGGCCATTGCGTACAGGCGCTTTCCCTCATGCCAGGCCGCAGAGTGCATGGGCGGCTGCTGGAGGCGCGGCCCCACAAACGCCAGGGCGGCGGCGCGGACCATCTCAAGCGTGATGTGGCCGGCAGGGGTATGATCAGTCTCGGGGGTTTCGACATCGTGGCTCGCGGTCCGGGCACCAAGCTTGATGACGGCAAGGTACTCCTTGTCGAGCCCTTCGAGTGAAGGGATCTCTTTGGTCTTTCTGCCGGTTGCAAGAATGAGGAGCCCAGTGGCCTTCGGGTCAAGCGTGCCTGAGTGGCCCACCTTCCGTTTCAGGCCGCCCCGCTTGTAGGTATTGCGGATTTTGGCGACGACATCAAACGAGGTCCAGTCGAGTGGTTTATCAAGGAGCAGGAACTCCCCCGCTTCCGGGACCCCTTTCGTGCTGGTGTGTACTGCTTCCATGCTCGGATTGCCCCTGAAAGGGGCCTCAGGCGTTTTCCCCGTCATCCTTGCGGACGGAACGGAGCAGTTCCTCAATGCGGTTGGCCTGTTCGAAAAGCCGGTCCTCGAAGAACTCAAGCTCGGGGATGCGGCGGAACTGGTGGCGGATCCTGGAAGAAAGGATACGGCGGATATTCTTCGTCTCCTCCCGCAGGAACTCCATCGCCTCCGTCCGCTGTTCCTCTCTGCCGATGATGGACACATAGGCCCTCGCCAGACCGAGGTCGGCCGTTATCTTCACATCGACCACCGTCAGAATCGGTCCGCCGCGCGGATACTCTTTCTCAAGGATTGCCCCCAGCTCCTGCTGCAGGAGCGAAGCAACTTTTTCGGTTCGTCTCGACATGCCGTACTGCTGCAGTTCAGAGTTTGCGTTTCTTCTCGACGATGCGGTAGGCTTCCACCACGTCGCCGACCTTGATATCGTCATAGTTTTTCAGCCCCACGCCGCACTCGTAGCCGGCATCGACCTCTTTCACGTCATCCTTGAAGCGCCGGAGCGTGTCGAGCATGCCGTCATAAATCTGGACACCATCACGCAGCAGGCGTACCTTTGCGTCGCGAAGAATCTTGCCTTCGAGCACGTGGCAGCCGCCGACGTTGCCGACCTTCGGCACCCTGAACACCTGGCGGATTTCCAGCGAGCCGAGGCTCTCCTCGTGCAGTTCGGGAGAAAGCATGCCCTCAAGCGCCTTTTCTACATCCTCGAGCACATGGTAGATGACACTGTAGAAGCGGACGTCAAGGTCCTCTTTCTCGGCCAGTTTCTTGGCGTTGACGTTCGGACGGACCCTGAAGCCGATGATGATGGCGTCGGAGGCAGCTGCAAGCAGCACGTCGGTTTCGGTAATCTGGCCCACACCCTGGTGGATGATCTGTACCTTGACCTCCTCGTTCTGGATCTTCATCAGGCCGTCTGCCAGCGCCTGGATGGAACCGTCGGTATCAGCCTTGATGATGACGCTGAGTTCCTTCATCAGACCCTCCTTGATCTGGCGGGCGATGCTGTCGAGCTTCACACGGGTGCTGCGGCGGAACTCATGCTCGCGGCGGATGATCTGGCGCTTCTGGGCAAGATCACGGGCCTCTTTGTCGGAAGCCATCACCGTCAGCACGTCACCTGCCTGCGGCAGGTCCTCGAAGCCGAGCACGCTCACCGGCTGCGAAGGACCGGCACTCGGGATGCGCTTGCCGCGCTCATCCATGAGGGCGCGGACCTTGCCCATGATGTTGCCTGCAACAAACGGGTCGCCGACCTTCAGGAAGCCACGCTGCACGAGCACTGTCGATATGACGCCCTTGCCCTTGTCGAGCTCACTCTCGACGATGACGCCGGTAGCGGGAACATCTTTCGAGAAGTTGCCCTTCAGTTCGCGGATCTCGGCCTCGGTCAGCACCTTCTCCATGAGCTCCTCGATGCCGAGGCCTTTCTTGGCTGAAATCTCCTGACACTGGCTTTCGCCTCCCCACTCCTCGATGAGCACACCGGCCTCGGAGAGCTGGGTCTTGATTTTCTCGGGGTTGGCTTCCGGCTTGTCCATCTTGTTGATGGCCACCACAATCGGCACGCCTGCCGCCTTGGCATGGTTGATTGCCTCGATGGTCTGCGGCATGACGCTGTCATCTGCCGCCACAACGAGGATGACGATGTCCGTTACCTGGGCACCGCGGGCACGCATGGCAGTAAAGGCTTCATGGCCAGGGGTGTCGAGGAAGGTGATCTTGCGGCCGTTTGATGCCGTGACTTCATAAGCCGCCACATGCTGGGTGATGCCGCCGGATTCGCCGGCAACCACGTTGCTGTTGCGGATGTAGTCGAGCAGCGAGGTCTTGCCGTGGTCGACATGGCCCATGATGGTCACAACCGGGGGACGGGTCTCGAGATCCTCGTCAAGGTCCACCACCGCTTCGACCGCTGTAGCCTCGACCTCGGAGATGAACTCGGCCTCAAAGCCGAATTCGAGAGCGATGAGCTCGATCGACTCCTTATCCAACCGCTGGTTGATGGTCACGAACTTGCCGAGAGCGAAACACTTCTGGATGATGTCCTTGGCCGTCATGCCCATCAGCTCGGCGAGCTCATGCGGCGAGGCGTACTCGGTCACCCGCATAATCTGCTGTTCGGATTCGCGGAGCAGATCGGCCTCCTCCTGCTCGCGTTCACGCTCAATCTTGCGCTGCTTGCGGAACTTCGAGCGCGAACCGGTGCCGGTACCCTCGTCCATGCCGCTGATGGTGCTGCGGATATTTGCCGAAATGACCTTGTCGTCGACGGCGGGTTTCTTTTTCTTTCCTTTCTTCTTTCCTACGCCGAACGCTTCCGGCTGTGCGCCGGCGACGGGCTTCTTCTTCACCACGCCGTCCTCATCGAGGTCGGTGGAAGCCGGAGTTTCAAACTCATCTTTGAGTGCGACGGCCTGCTCACGGAAATTCTTCTTCTTGCCCTTCTTCTTCCGGTCGGCCTCGCTCTGCATGTCGAGGGTGCCGAGCACCGTCAGACCGCCGATGTTCTTTGGTGCGTCGTAGGAAACGATCTGGTCGTTAGGGACGGCTTCGGCAACCACCACCACCTCAGGCGCCGGGGGCTCGGCAACGGCCTCAACCTCTGGAGCGGAAACCGCTTCAAGTTCAGGCTCAGGTTCAGTTGCAGCTACGGGCTCCGTTGCAGCAAGGGGCGTTTCGGGAACACCGGGAGCCGGGGCCTCTGCCGGGACGACGGGTGCCGGAGCCGGAGCAGGTGCAGGAGCAGGCTGCGCGGCGGCACGGACCGGCGGTTCGTGGACCGGCGGGGCGGGGCTGGGAGTAAGGGTTTCACGGAGCAGCTGCTCCTTTTCGACGGCGCGGCGTGACTGCTCTTCGAGGCGCGTCAGGCGGAGCTGCTTCTCGGCGCGGATCTTGCGGGTCTCATCGACCATCTTCTTCTCATTGCTGAACTCAGCAAAAATCAGGCCGCGCATCTCCGAATCCACCATGGAGGATGTTGAAGCCACCTTTGCCCCTCCCTCTTTGACGAAGCGCAGGACTTCCTGCGGGCTAACCTGCAGCTCTCTTGCTATGTCACTGATCCGGTATTTCTTGTCCATGTCCTCAACGGCCATTACATCCTCCTCTGGATTAAAAAACTCTTTACTCTTTATCCGCCCCGACGCCGCCTGCCCCGCCGATTCATCACTCCTCGTCGGGGGCCGCCTCACCGGCGGACAGGGGGGCCTGAGCCTCATCCTCATCCACGGCTGCATCCGCTATCCCGCTGGCTTCAGGGTCAGCAGGAACCTCAGGGGCCGCCTCTTCTCCACCTCTGTCTGCCGCATCAAAAAACAACGGTTCGGGCTCCTTGAACAGATCCTCCAGATCCTCGTCCGAGAACTGCTCCTTCACGGTGCGGTAGATCGTATCGGCAATCTTGTGCCAGTAGCGCTTTTCGTCATCGCTGATACGGCGTTCCCTCGGTTTGGCGGGGCCGCGCATGCTCTTGCCGAACACGGTGACTTCTTCCTGTCGCTGCGGGCCGAGCAGGGCCTGCTCGATCTCCTCCACGCCGGCTTTCAGCGCTTTCTTTGCGGTATCGAGGCCGGCATCGAGCAGCTGGTAGATCATGTCATCGCCAAACTCCTCGCGGAACTCGATGATGTCGATGTCGGTAGGATCCTCCATCGAACGGTCAATCACGTCGCGGTAGACGTCGATCTCATATCCGGTCAGTTTCTCGGCCAGATGGATGTTGTTGCCATTCTTGCCGATCGCGTATTTGATCTGGTCGGGCTTCAGCATCACGCGGGCTTTGCGGGTCTTCATGTCGGCATGCACCGTAAGCGGGTCGATCTTTGCCGGCTGCAGTGCACGTGAAATATAGACCTGCGGTTCGTCGCTGTAGTAGATGACGTCGATGTTCTCGTTGTTGAGTTCCTTCACGATGCTCTGGATGCGTTTTCCCCGGTAACCGACGGTGGCGCCGACAGGGTCGATGCGTGCGCTCGTTGACTCAACGGCAACCTTTGCCCGCTCGCCCGGCACGCGGGCGATGCCCTTGATGACGATGAGGCCGTCAAGGATTTCAGGGACTTCCTGTTCAAAGAGTTTGTAGAGGAAGCGGTCGTCAACACGCGATACGATGACCTTCATGCCGCCGTCCGACTTCTCCTTCTCTTCCACCGAGCCGTCATCAAGACGCACCTTTACCCGCTCGCGCTCAATGTTCTTCACATAGAGCTTCATGCGGGGCGTACGGCGGGGGTTGTCCTTCTTCATCATCTCCGACTTCGGAAGCACCAGTTCGACCCGGTGGTCTTTCGATGTGTTGTAGGTGAAGATCACCTCATTCGAACGAACCTGGTATACCTCGGCAGCGATCACCTCGCCGACCTTCTCGAGGCACTCTTCATACACAACCATACGCTCAAGGTCGCGCACCTTTTTCTGCACCGACTGCTTGATGATCTGGATGGACTTGCGCGTGAGGTAGTCGTCAAGCTTGATGGGGCCCTCTTCATAGTAATCACCGACTTCAAGCGATTCGTCGATCCTGCGGACCTCCTCCAGGCTGATTTCGATCGGTGCGATGTCCACCTCTTCGACGATCTTCTTCAGGATATAGACCTCGAAGTCGCCTCTCTCAGGGTTGATGAAGATGTTGGCCTCGACCTCCGGGTCGTAGTCCTTGCGGAGCTGCTTCTGGATGATATCCTTCAGAAGGTCGGCAATGTCCATTTTCACCGCAGCGCTCTCAACGCGCTTGTCGAGGAAAATCTTCGACTGCTCGATTTCACCGAACGCGCTAGCGATCTGTGCCTTCCTGTCAGCTCCTTCAGCTTTTACCTGCTTTCTGGCCATCTCATTCTATGATTGTGCATTTATAAAAAAAGACAAACTCAAATTTCCGCTTCCGGAACCGCGCGGCTTACCGCATCGAGCTCCAGCGTCATATCTTCAGTCTCTTCCTGCCGTCCCTTCTTCTTTGCCGTCTGGGGCTTGAGGGTTATCGATCCGCCACCTTCCGTGAGCGACACCGCCTGCAGGTGCCCCGCCACCTCATGCTCAACGCCTTCCGGGTCGCGGTACCACACCCTCAAAAGCCTGCCCACATGGCGGCCGTACTGGCGCCGGAGCACGAGCGGTTCACCGAGGCCGGGAGAGCCGACCACAAGGTCGAAATCCTCGCCCATCGTTCCCGAGAGAGCCTCGTCCTCCTCCAGCCGTTCACGGATGCGCCGTGCAAAAAAAGAGCACTGGTCGATACGCACGCCGGAATCGGCGTCCAGAATAACCTCGATCTTGCGGTGCACCGCCGAGCCCTTGACCGTCATCGCGACGAGGTAGACGCCCTCGCCCTTTGTGCCGACGGAGTCCTCGAGTATGTTCTGGACGATTCCTTCGATATGACTGTCAATCGAGCCCTGCATGGCAATAAAAATTGTGTTCGTGTGCCCTGAAATCGGGGAAAACAAAAAAGTGGGGATCCCCCACTTCACATAAGAAAAATTCCGGATCCTGCTTCCCCTCTCAAACGCTGCACGCTAATGTACAAAAAAAGCCTGCAACAGTCAACAACATTACGCGCCGCCCCTCTCTTCGTCCCGAAGCCTGCTCTCCACCACCTCGAAATCAGCCTCCTCGGCCTCTTTCGGCCCCGGTGTGCGGCTCTTCGGCCCTAACGGCACGCGCCCTTCAGCCGCCCCCTGGAGAAAGGAGACGAACGCGCTCCTCAGCACCCGCATGAGCAGGCGTCCGATGAGCCAGAGTACGACGAGAAAAAGGAAGAATTTCAACATGTTCAACTATACAACACCGGAACTCAAAAAAAAATCCCGGGGCGGAATGCCTGAACCGCCCATGAGCACACAGGAATGATCTCTTGGAAAGGGCGCCAAAAAGATTTATACTTTTTAAAAGTACGAATAAGACAAAAAGTTGTCGCCATGGAAGAACATTTTCGCGATACCATACGACAGAAGATCGTCGATTCGCAGGCCAGGGCCTATCCCTCCTTCACCCGGAGGGACACCCGCATACCGGCCGTTGCGGGAAAAGCCGTTGCGGTCATCGGCATGCGCAGGGCGGGCAAGACCACCCTGCTCTGGCAGCTCATGCAGGAGAGCGAGGAGAGCGGGAGCGGCCGCGAGGAGATGCTCTACTTCAGCTTCGAAGACGAGCGCCTTGCGGGGATGCGGGCCACGGACCTCCAGCTGGTCGTCGAGGAGTACTACCGGCTGCACCCCCGGCTCAGGGACAACAGGAAGGTCCTCTTCTGTTTCGACGAAATCCAGGTGGTGGAGGGCTGGGACGCGTTCGCGAGGCGCATCCTCGACAGCGAATCCTGCAGGGTCTTCCTCTCCGGCTCATCGGCGAAGATGCTCTCGCGGGAGGTCGGCACCAGCATGCGCGGCAGGGCGCTGGAAGCCACACTCTATCCGTTCAGCTTCAGGGAGTACCTGCGCCACCGGAGCCTCGAACCCCGGGAGGAGCCCGCACGGTGGACCAAGAGGGATCGCTCCGCCATCCGCCACGAGCTCGAAGAGTACCTCGTCTACGGAGGGTTCCCCGAAAGCCTGGGGGTGAGGGGGCGCGACCGGATGGAGCTCCTGAAGAGCTACGTCGACGTCACGCTGCTGCGCGACGTCATCGAACGGCACGAGGTCTCCAACCCCACGGCGCTGCGCTGGATGGTCCGCCACCTGCTCGCCAACCCTGCGGGCTCCTTCAGCGTCAACCGCTTCCACAACGATCTGAAGTCGCAGGGCATCACCGCCGGAAGGGAGAGCGTCTACGACTATCTCGGCTTTCTCGAGGACGCGTTCCTGCTCCGCACCGTCCCGATAAGCACCACCTCCGAACGCCGCAGGATGGTCAACCCGAGGAAGGCCTACCCGATAGACATGGGGCTGATAGGCCCCTACGACCGATCGGGCAAAGCCAACACCGGCCATGCCCTGGAAACGTGCGTCTATCTGGAGCTCTGCAGAAGGGGATATGAGGTCGCCTACGTCAGGACCGGCGAAGGGTACGAGGTCGATTTCCATGCGACGGACCCGGAGGGGAACGAGATGCTGATCCAGGTCTGTGCAGCAGCGGCCGACAGCAAGACTCTTGCAAGGGAGGTGCGCGCGCTCGGGAAAGCGGCAGAAGAACACCCCCGCGCCGAACTGCTGCTGATTACGATGGAGCCGCCGCCTGGAAAGGGGCTTTCAGGAAAGGTCAAAACCGTGCAGGCCGAGGAGTGGCTGCTGGAAGAGCCGCCCTGGAGATGACGGCAGCCTAGCGCACCCTCATCCGAACCTCAAACGGATCGCCGTTGAAACAGGTCAGCACACCCCCGACCGTCTGGACGACGGTCGAGCCGTTGGCGACGTTGAAGGAGAGATCGAGCCCCCGTGTCGCACGCGTTACAGCCGAATCAAGCTGGAAAATGACAATCAGCCTCGTAACGTCACCGATATTGTTTTCGGCTATATCAGATACAGGTATCTTCCCGCTATCCGACACGAGGAACCTGCCCCCGGATGAATAGGAGCTGGTGTTGGGCTCAAGAGAATTGAAGAAATAGGTCGTATATCCCCAGTCCACGCTGCTCAGCGCAATCTGTGCAGCTGTTTTCGGATCTCCCTTGTAGCGGTATACCATGGAGCCTGAACGGGAGTAACAGGTCGTGTTCGGCGCCACGGTCAAGTCTCCGCCACCCTCAGCCACTGGCTTATTGGTCACCAGCTGCCGCGAAAACTTCGCATGCGCCTTCACCTCGACTTTCGGCTCGAGAATCACATATCCGTGAGTGTATGTCCCGTCAGGCGGTCGCACGAGCAGCGACGAAAGGAGTAAGGACTCGCCGTTCTTCACTTCCAGCCGCAGCGGATCCACACCGCTCTCGAAAAGCTTTACTGCCGTATCGCCCGCATCGAAAGCCACGGAGGTAGTTGGCGACACCGGCGGCTCCGTGCAGAACCCAACCTCATAGATGAACACCCGGTAGCTGTCGGGCTCGATATAGCAGTTCCCCGTTGAAGTGATCTGGCCGCTGACGGGGTCGATCTGGCAGGCTTCGTCAGCTAATACTTCCCCGTCCGGCACAACCAATACCAGAATCAGCGATAGAGTCAGAAGCACACGTTCAAACACATTCATCAGGAGCACCATCCTCAGGAAACTTGATGAAATATGGCCGGTCATAGGGAATGACGCCTCCCATAAACAGACATCACAACAACAGCGCTCTTAACGCAGGCTCAGATTGATATTGAAGGGGCCTGGAGCAAAAAACCGAAATCGTCCTGCAGTGCTAGTCAAATACCGAACAGCCCTCC
>FUWD013232632.1_pt1 | contig 70185 bp, 63 predicted proteins | sample 1063281 | NCBI WGS metagenome assembly FUWD01 (sample SAMEA79048168, study PRJEB19326) | metagenome | biome: marine | reverse complement strand
TAGAGCTTGAGAGCTACTCGCTCGATTCTAAAGGGTAGGCAGATAGATTCTAAGAGTAATTTTAGAACGAGATAAATGATAAGAACCTTTTTTAAAGGGACAGGATTCGGCTTATTAGCCTGCTTTTTTAATATTTTAATTATCATATTTTTACTTTATGGTAAAATTAAGTGCTTTTAATTATGAAATCATCAGTATTTTAATAAATAGCTTTTTTTTATTCATTAATTACACCTATCTATTGTTTATTGTTCAACCTTAGCATAAAAAATGTAAGTTTGTGAGACTAAAAACAACCAAATATTTTATTAGAATCCTTTTACCTTCTTATAACGATATGTTTTACATTAATTAAAGATCCCTTTTATGAGTATTTATAAAGATTACCTAAATCAAATAGAGAATAGAAAAAAATTAGGACTTCACCCACAACCCATCGATAGTGCTGATTTATTGAGTGAAATTGTTTCCCAAATTAAAGATATAGACCATACGTATCGAGCTGAATCTCTTGACTTTTTTATCTATAATGTCTTGCCAGGAACTACAAGTGCAGCAGGTGTAAAAGCTAAATTTTTAAAAGAAATTATTTTAGGTAAATCTTTAGTCAAGGAAATTACAGTTTCTTTTGCTTTTGAACAGTTATCTCATATGAAAGGAGGTCCATCCATTGAAGCTCTTTTAGATATAGCCTTAGGGAATGATGCTGCGATTGCTTCTCAAGCAGGAACGGTTCTTAAAACACAGGTTTTTTTGTATGAGGCGGATATGAATCGCTTAGAGAACGCATTCAAAGAAGGCAATATAACTGCAAAAAATATAATAGAGAGTTACGCCAAGGCAGAATTTTTTACCAAATTGCCTGAGATTGATGAAGAAATCGAAATTGTAACTTTTGTTGCAGGAATCGGAGATATTTCTACAGATTTACTTTCTCCAGGAGGTGAGCGCATTCACGTTCTGACCGTGAGTTGCACGGGCAATGTTTGTTTGAGCATAATAAAGTACAACAAAACGAATTAAGAGCACTGCAAAAGCAACATCCTAATAAAAGAGTGATGTTAATTGCAGACAAAGGGACAATGGGCGTTGGTTCGTCTCGAATGTCTGGTGTAAATAATGTGGCTTTGTGGACGGGTATAAAAGCGAGTCCATACGTTCCCTTTATCAATATAGCACCAATTATTGCTGGTACAAATGGTATTTCTCCAATTTTCTTAACAACCGTAGGAGTAACGGGTGGTATTGGAATAGATCTTAAAAATTGGGTCAAACAGAAAGACGAAGCAGGCAGCACGCTTAGAGATGAAAATGGAGACATTGTTCTTAAAGAAGCCTATTCTGTTGCTACTGGGACCGTTTTGACAGTCAATACGAAAGAAAAAAAACTTTATAAAGGAGAAACTGTTTTAACGGATATCTCTGAAGCATTAACACCTCAAAAAGTAGAATTTATTAGAGCCGGTGGATCCTATGCAATTGTATTTGGTAAAAAATTGCAGGCGTTTGCTGCGAATGCACTAAATATAGATTTTGTATCCGTTTATGCGAATTCAAAAGAGGTTTCTATTGAGGGGCAAGGCCTTACAGCTGTAGAGAAATTATTCAATAAAAATGCAGTAGGTATTGCACCTGGCAAGACTTTACATGCAGGTTCTTATGTTCGTGTAGAGGTAAATATAATAGGTTCGCAAGATACTACAGGTCTGATGACTTCTCAAGAATTGGAAATGATGGCGGCTACAGTTATTTCTCCAATTGTTGATGGTGCTTATCAATCAGTTGTCATACTGCCTCCGTATGGGACGATAAATCTAAGGCCAACATTCCTAGATTGATGAAATTTATGAACGACTTTGGTTTAATTACTGCTCGGGATCCAAACCATACTTACAAACCAATGACGGATGTGATTCACAAGGTTTTAAATGACCTTACGGTGGATGATTGGGCAATAATTATTGGTGGAGATTCACATACAAGAATGTCCAAAGGTGTTGCCTTTGGTGCAGACTCAGGAACTGTTGCTTTGGCACTTGCTACTGGTGAGGCGTCCATGCCAATTCCAGAATCTGTAAAGGTCACGTTCAAAGGGGAAATGGAAAGTTATATGGACTTCCGTGATGTTGTGCATGCAACGCAATCTCAAATGTTAAAGAATTTTGGAGGAGACAACGTATTTCAAGGTAGAATTATTGAAGTTCATTTAGGAACACTTACTGCTGATGAAGCATTTACATTTACGGATTGGACTGCAGAGATGAAGGCAAAAGCTTCGATTTGTATTTCTGAAGATGAAACTTTGATTGAATCTTTGGAGATTGCAAAAGGAAGAATCCTGATCATGATAGAGAAGGGAATGGACAATCAAAAACAAGTGCTTCAGGGTTTAATTGATATTGCTAATAGAAGAATTACAGAAATTAAATCTGGAGAAAAACCAGCTTTAACTCCAGATGCGAATGCGAAGTATGCTGCAGAAGTTGTGATAGATCTCGATTTGGTTGAAGAGCCAATGATTGCAGATCCAGATGTGAACAATGATGATGTTTCTAAGCGCTATACCCATGATACAATAAGACCCTTGTCTTTTTACGGGGGAACAAAAAAGGTGGATTTAGGTTTTATAGGCTCTTGTATGGTTCACAAGGGAGATATGAAAATTCTTGCTCAAATGCTTAAAAATGTAGAAGCGCACAAGGTAAGGTTGAGTTTAAGGCACCGCTAGTAGTGGCGCCGCCTACTTATAATATTGTAGATGAATTAAAAGTAGAGGGTGACTGGGACGTATTGGTAAAATATGCTGGTTTTGAGTTTGATGACAATGCTCCCAAAGACGCAGCGCGCACAGGCTATAAAAATATTTTGTATTTAGAGCGCCCTGGTTGTAATTTATGTATGGGAAATCAAGAAAAAGCTGCGGCAGGAGATACTGTAATGGCAACATCTACGCGTCTCTTCCAAGGTAGAGTTGTGAAAGATAGTCAAGAGAAAAAAGGAGAATCATTGCTTTCGTCAACACCTGTGGTGGTCCTCTCTACCATTTTAGGAAGAACTCCTACAATGGCCGAATATAAAACTGCAGTAAAAGGAATTAACTTGACAAAGTTTGCTCCTTCTCAAAAACAGTTAGTTAAATAAAAGAACAGCACATAGGCAATTGCGTTTGTTTCACATTAGAACCTATCAAACATGTAAAAAAGCCTAATTCTCAGAATTAGGCTTTTTTTGGACAACTAATTAATCTAAAAGCGCACTACGAGGAGGATTCCTATTAAGGAACTTCGGCGCAAGAAATTCCTTTTTCCAGTTTAATATTTTAAAATTTTTCTTTTAATAATTCTATATTTTGTATATTGAAATATTCAGGAATACTAATAAAAATAAAGAAAAATCCTATGGCCTTTGATATTGAGATGATCAAAAAAGTATATGCTAAAGTTGTAAAACGCGTAGATGCAGCGCGTGAAATAACGGGAAAACCTTTGACTCTAGCAGAAAAGATATTATACAGTCACCTTTGGGGTGACAATCCTACAAAAGCCTTTGTTAGAGGTACTGACTATGTTAATTTTGCTCCAGACAGAATTGCTTTACAAGATGCCACCGCACAAATGGCCTTATTGCAATTTATGCAAGCTGGAAAAACAAAAGTTGCAGTTCCTACCACAACGCACTGTGATCACTTAATTCAAGCTAAAAATGGCGCAAGTTCAGATTTACAATCTGCTTTAAATACAAGTAACGAAGTTTTTAATTTTTTAGAATCTGTTTCTAATAAATATGGCTTAGGATTTTGGAAGCCAGGAGCAGGGATTATTCATCAAGTAGTATTAGAGAATTATGCATTTCCTGGTGGAATGATGATTGGTACGGATTCACATACTGTAAACGCAGGTGGTTTAGGAATGGTTGCTATTGGTGTTGGTGGAGCAGATGCTGTAGATGTGATGGCAGGAATGGCTTGGGAATTAAAATTCCCCAAACTAATTGGTGTAAAGTTAACCGGAAAATTATCGGGTTGGACGGCACCTAAAGATGTAATATTAAAAGTAGCAGGTATTGTTTCTGCAAAAGGAGGAACGGGAGCGATTGTAGAATATTTTGGAGAGGGAGCCAACGCCATGTCTTGCACTGGCAAAGGTACTATTTGTAATATGGGTGCAGAAATAGGAGCAACGACTTCAACCTTTGGATATGATGAATCTATGGAGCGTTATTTGCGTGCAACCGATAGAAGTGATGTTGCAGATGCAGCAAATGAAGTAAAAGATTATTTAACTGGAGATGCAGAAGTATACGCAAATCCCTCCGCTTATTTTGATGAAGTTATTGAAATTGATTTATCAAAATTAGGGCCATTATTAAATGGACCCTTCACCCCAGATTTATCTACGAAAGTAGGGACTGATATGGGAAAAGCAGCAACCAAAAACGATTGGCCATTGCAAGTTGAATGGGGATTGATAGGTTCTTGTACAACTCTTCGTATGAAGATTTGTCAAGAGCGGCCTCTATTGCGCAACAGGCAATTGATAAAGGTTTAAAAACAAAAGCACATTTAGGAATTAATCCAGGTTCTGAAAAAGTAAGATATACTGCAGATAGGGATGGGATTTTAGCGGTTTTTGAAAAATTAGATGCAAAGATTTTTACCAATGCTTGTGGTCCATGTATCGGACAATGGGCACGATATGATGATCCTAAAAATGCACCTAAAAATAGCATCATCCACTCGTTTAACAGAAATTTTGCTAAGCGTGCAGATGGAAATCCAAATACACATGCATTTGTTGCTTCGCCAGAGATGGTTGCTGCAGTCACTATTGCAGGTCGTTTAGATTTTAATCCAATGAAGGATGCATTAATCAATCAAGACGGAGTAGAAGTAATGCTGGATGAGCCAACAGGATGGGAATTACCCCCCAAAGGTTTCGAGGTAAAAGACGATGGATATTTAGCACCAGATGCAGACGGAAGCCATGTGAATGTTGTGGTGAATACCGATTCTGAAAGATTGGAATTATTAACACCATTTACTCCTTTGGGAAATGAGCTAAGTGGTATAAAGTTATTGATTAAAGCACATGGAAAATGTACTACGGATCATATTTCTATGGCAGGACCGTGGTTGCGCTTCCGTGGACATTTAGATAATATTTCTAACAATTGTTTGATTGGAGCTGTCAATGCTTTCGGAATGAAAACAAATTTTGTAAAAAATCAGATTACTGGAGACTTTGGAGGCGTGCCAGATACGGCAAGAGTGTACAAGGCTGCAGGAATCAAAACAATAGTAATAGGAGATCATAATTATGGAGAAGGTTCTTCTAGAGAGCACGCTGCCATGGAACCAAGACACTTAGGGGTTGCCGCAGTATTGGTAAAATCTTTTGCGCGTATTCATGAAACAAACTTGAAAAAACAAGGGATGTTGGGCTTGACGTTTGACAATGAATCGGATTACGACTTAATTCAAGAGGATGACACGTTTAACTTTGTCGATTTACAAGATTTTACTCCAGGTAAGCCTTTGACCATAGAAGTGGTGCATGCAGATGGTTCTAAAGATAGTGTGCTGGCCAATCACACCTATAATGCTGGACAAATTGAATGGTACAACGAAGGATCCGCTTTAAATTTGATAAAGAAAGAAAACGCCTAATAAATTAGAGTTTAGCTACAAAACTCTTGAGAAAAATCGAGGGTTTTAATGTTTTACACATCGTGAATATGAATGCATTTAGTCAGTTTTTAAATCAGATTTCGGGAATACCACTTCCAATAATAGACCCTGTTATTTCGTTGGACGCTTATGTGCCTATAGATATTTCGGAAAGGAATAATGCAGTATTGGATTTCGACGTTGCAGATTCCAGTGCTTGGGAAAAATATATTAATTCGTATCTCAGCACACAAAAAAAAATAGTTGCACATGGAGGATATCTTGAAAAAAGAAATTTATACGACCGCAGTGCATATTTTAAAAATGTAACAGCCGTTAACAAGAGAAATATTCATTTAGGAATAGACCTTTGGTGCGCTGCAGGCACAAAAGTGTTGGCGGTGCTTGGAGGAGAAGTACACAGTTATAAAAATAATAAAAACCATGGTGATTATGGTCCCACGATTATTTTAAAACACACCGTTAGCGAAGAAGTCTTCTATTCACTATACGGTCATTTGTCGGAAGCATCAATTGCCACAATTAAAGTGGGTGATCTCTTTTCGCAAGGAAGTACCCTAGGTTTTTTGGGGAAAGCAGCAGTAAACGGAGATTATGCTCCCCATTTGCATTTTCAATTAGTCAGAGACCTTGCAGAGAATTCGGGAGACTATCCGGGAGTTTCAGCTGCCTGTAATCTTGAATTTTATAAGCAGAACTGTCCGGATCCAAACCTATTATTAAAAATACTTTAATTCCCGTGTTGCCTCGCATGCAAGGATATCATATTGTAAGACTATTGAAATATATTTATTTTATTACTTGACAGATACTTTTTGAAATGATTTCACAACCTTGTATCAACTCATCATCAGAGATGGTCAAAGGAGGTGAAATTCGCATAGCCCTTCCTTCAAATAAGAGAAAAAAGAGAATGAGTCCGTTGTCTAAGCAGGCGTGTATAATTTGGGCTGCCAGCGCGGGCGTATCAACAATGGCAGCAAGCATTAAGCCTTTTCCTCGAATTTCTTGAATTGCTGGGTGTGTTAAATGTGCCCTAATAATTTGTTCTTTACGGAGACTTTCTGACAGTAAATTTTGATTTAGAATTTCTGTAACGGTGGCAAATCCTGCGGCAGCAATTACAGGGTTTCCTGCAAATGTAGAGATGTGACCTAATTTAGGATTGTCTTGTAATAATGCCATCATGGTGCGATTCGCAATAAATGCGCCAATGGGCATTCCACCACCCAATCCTTTTCCAGCAATAATGATGTCAGGAGTCACATTGTAATTCTCAAATCCCCAAAAAGTTCCCGTTCTCCCGATTCCTGTTTGAATTTCATCCAAAATTAAAAGAGCACCCATTTCAGTGCATCGCTGTTTCACTTTTTGTAGAAAATTATCTTTAGGCTCAATAAAACCTGCACCTCCTTGAATGGTTTCTAAAATGACAGCAGCTGTTTTTTTTGTGATTTGGTTCAGACAAAAGCTACAATTAAAGGCTATAAATCGCGTACCAGGTATTAGTGGTCTAAACGCTTGATTTTGTCTTTCTACTCCAGAAACACTCATGGCACCCATCGTATTCCCATGGTAGGAATTTTTAGCAGCAATAATTTCTGCTCTATTGGTGACTCTTTTTGCCAGCTTTAAGGCACCTTCCGTAGCTTCTGTTCCAGAGTTTGTTATGTATACAGAGTTTAAATTTTCAGGAGAGTTTTTAGCCAATAATTTGCAAAGGTCTACCTGTGGCTTTTGAATAAACTCACCATATACCATAACATGCGCATAGCTGTCTAATTGCTTTTTAATAGCTTCAGAAACCTTTGGATGATTGTGACCCAAACTATTTGCAGAAACACCCGCTACAAAGTCTAAATAGGCCTTTCCAGAGGTATCATGTATATAGCTTCCCTTCGCATGAGAAATTTCTATGGCTAACGGATGGGGAGATGTTTGTGCTTGGTATTTAAAGAAATCATCTTTCATTGTGAACTTATAGTTTCTTTACTGTTTTTTTAGGCTCCGCTCTCAACAAAGCTTTGCTACTCTTTTTTTCTTTCTTTTCAGGAAGATCTTCTCCTTTATGCTTAGAGAAAATATCATTTTTTGTCTTTGGTTGTTCTTCAGCCCTCCAAACAAACCCTTTTAATGTTGTCTCATCTTCGGGGAATTGGGAAGGTGGATGTGTTTTTCCATCAGAAGATTTCAAATACTTCATGGATATAATTTGTCCTTTTTCTAGTGTAAATTCTATATTGCTAGAGATTTCTTTGGTAATGGTTTCTATAGCACCTGTTTCCTCACTTCTATTGTAATAAAGAGATTCTGCATTTCCTTTGACTAAAAGTAGATCGAGTTTATTTGCTATAAATTTACCAAACATATTTCTTCCTTTTATTTGGTTGTATTCGTCGATAGACAGCGAATCTTTGGATACGATAAAAGCATTATTTAGTACTTTTAGAGAGTCTAATTGTTCGGTGTTAATATCGGAAATTAGGTGAATGGTATCTCCAGTAATTTGATTGCCATCTGACCACAAAACAGGGTTTCTAAACATTTTTGTAATCCCACTTTGTTGGTCCGTGTGCAAAGAATCACATTTTCCCTGCAAGTCAGACTTATAAATTTTGACGTTGTGATACGTTCGCACGATTCGTTCTTCTGGAATGCCAGTAACTACCAAGGTGTCTCCGTGAATAAAGGTAGAATCTTTTTCTACAATACTAATGGCAACAGCTCTTTTGATAATGAAAAGTGAATCTTTTTCTTCAAATATTTCTGCATAATTTCCCCGCGTAACAAAATTCTTTACAGTGTCTATAACTTGAATGTTATTGGTAGCGGAAGCAAAACCTCTTTTCTTGTCATAGTATAAACTATCTCCTTCAACGGTTCTTTCTTTCAAATATAATTTTGCTTCTTTTACAAAATAGGAAATATCAGTTTTTGTATTATAGAATCCGCGTTCACAATAAATTCTATTTTCATTTTGGGTATTGGTAATCATAGAGGGGCCGTATAGATAGGTCAAACCAGAATTGGTGTAATAGTCCAGATGATTTGAGGCCAAATGATGCTCGGGATTTACAACAGTTACACGCGTGGTTGCTGTGAATTTTTTTGTTTCAAGATAATAATTCCCATTTTTACTTTTTAGTGTATTTGTTGCGTCTTTAATCGTTGCAAAACTTTGATAGTATAATTTTTGATTCAGACGGTCGAATTGCAACGTATCTGAAGTTAAGGTCATTTCAGGGTCTTTTAAAACTACATTTCCCCAAGATAATACTTGTTGTGAATTGGCATCGTAATCTAAGTAATCACTTGTCTGTGTGATGGTGTCGCCTTGCTTGATAACCACATCTTGTAATGCTTTAAAAAAATTTTGCTTTTGGTAAAATAGTGCTTGCTTGCAAGTTAATATAGCACCAGCATGCATCATTTTCACATTTCCTAGCAATACCGTTGCTCCAGGAAACTTCTCTTCATCTACATATTGCACTTCGGCAACATAGGTCATCTTTTTAGATTGCGAAAAATTAACAAGACAAATAAAAAGAAAAGTAGCAGTTATAATTTTTTTCAAAAGATCCTATTTTTAACAAAAATACAGAAAGATTATTTCTTCTTAGGAAAGAAAAGAAAAAATTAACAGATGACCATCGTTTGGAAATTAAAAAAGCATCTTTTAGAATTCTAAAAGATGCTTTTTATTATTTAAAAGGGTTTTCTATTACCTTACAATTGTTTGTTTTCTGTCGGGTCCAACAGAAACAATTGAAACAGGAACACCTGTTTCTTTTTCAATAAAAGCAACATAATCCATAAGATTCTTTGGCAATTGTTCTGCGGATGTCATTTTTGTTAAATCTTCATCCCAACCTTTAAACTCCGAATAGTTTACAGAAACATTTTGTGGTTCTATATTATAGGGTAAATGCGTAATTTTTTCTCCTTTGTAATTGTAAGAAGTACAGATTTTTAAAGTATCAAATCCTGAAAGCACATCTCCTTTCATCATCATTAATTTGGTAACTCCGTTGACATCTACTGCATATTTTAATGCCACTAAGTCTAACCAACCGCATCTTCTTGCTCTTCCTGTTGTAGCTCCAAATTCATGACCTATTCTTGCCATATCTTCTCCATCTTTGTCAAATAACTCTGTAGGAAAAGGACCGGAACCTACCCGTGTTGTATAGGCTTTGAAAATTCCAAAAACGTCACCAATTCTGTTTGGGGCTACCCCTAGACCGGTACAAGCTCCTGCTGCTGTGGTATTTGATGAAGTAACAAAGGGATAGGTTCCAAAATCAATATCCAATAATGATCCTTGTGCGCCTTCTGCTAAAATGGTTTTTTTATTTTTAATAGCTTGGTTTAAAAACTCTTCACTATCAATAAATTGTAAGGTTCTTAGTTTGTCGATTCCTCTATCAAATTCTGCCTCTAATTCGTCTAAATCATATTCAATTTCAATATTAAAGTAATCCAACATCCCTAAATGTTTTGCCGTTAAAGCATGGTATTTTTCTTTCCAGTTTTCTAGTTCTAGATCTCCAACACGCATTCCGTTTCTTCCGGTTTTATCCATATAAGTAGGACCAATTCCTTTTAAGGTAGAGCCAATTTTTGCTTTCCCTTTAGATGCTTCTGACGCTGCATCCAACAAGCGATGCGTCGGTAGAATTAAATGTGCTTTTCTAGAAATTAACAATTTAGAGGTATAGTCAATTTGGTGTTTGTCTAAATTCTCCAACTCTTTTTTAAAGATAACAGGATCTATCACAACACCATTACCCACAACATTGAGCGCTGTTTTATGAAAAATTCCGGAAGGAATCGTGTGTAAAACGTGTTTGTGCCCATCAAAAATTAAAGTATGTCCCGCGTTTGGACCTCCTTGAAAACGTGCAATAATGTCATAGTTCGTAGTTAAAACGTCTACAATTTTACCTTTTCCTTCGTCTCCCCATTGCAATCCGAGTAATAAATCTACCGCCATTAGTTGTGTAATTTGTTTTCCCAATTTTTATGGGAGTGTTGTTTGTGTTGTTTGTTCTTTAAGAGTGTTTCTTTTTTGTTCCGTAAAAGTAAAGTGAGTGATTTTGAATGTCGATATCAAAAACTTCTTCAATCGTTTTCTTTATCACCTGAATTCTAGGGTCACAGAATTCTTTTACTTCTCCTGTGTCTGTGAAAATTACGTGATCATGGTTTTTATCAAAGTAACTTTTTTCGTATCGTGCCATCGATTGGCCATCAAACTGGTGCTTTCGAACCAATCCACAATGCAACAAAATTTCAATTGTGTTGTACAGCGTTGCTCTACTAACTCTATAGTTCTTGTTTTTCATCTTAATGTAGAGGGACTCTATATCAAAATGTTCATCAGCATCGTAAATTTCCTGAAGAATTGCATAGCGCTCAGGTGTTTTTCTGTGCTTGTTTTCCTCTAGATAGGATGTAAATACTTTTTTTACTATTTCTTGATTTTCAAGAGAATTACTCATTTTCTTAAAATTTTATGTAAGACAAATTTAATGTTATTTCTGATTAAATTCCTTTTTTTCTAAGATGTTATTTATAAACTATTAACACGGTCTACTTTTTTAACGCCATCAACTTTTCGAATACTTTTCATCAGCTTATCTAACTGCCCGCTATTCTTTACACTAAGACTTATTTTACCGTCAAAAACACCTTCATTTGCAGCAATATTGATGCTGTTAATAAATACTCCAATATTACTGGAAATAATTTTTGTAAGACTGTTTATAATGCCCGTATTGTCTGCACCACTGATATGTAAAATTACTTTAAAGTCTTGTTTTGTAGAATCTATCCATTTCGCTAGCATGATACGGTACGCATAGTTAGACTGCAATAAAATAGCATTTGGGCAGTTTTTTTTATGAATTTTTATGCCTTCGTTGATTGTTAAAAAACCAAAAACCTTGTCTCCTGGTATTGGGTTGCAACATTGGGACAGCTTGTAGTCTAATTTTTCTTCTTCCTTCCCAAAAACTAAAGCATCATAGGTACTTGTTATCTCATTAGCACCAACACTCTCTTTTTGAAAGGAAGGTGCGCGTCTTAACTTAGTTTTAAAGAAATTTAGAATGGTGCTATTCCGCTGAGCCACAAAGGCTTTTAATTTTGTATTGTCTATTGCGCCGTTTCCCACTCTAAAAAACAGATCAAAACTTGTTCTTATTTAAAAAAATTGACCAGTTCATTGATTGTTTTTCATTAAAAGGAATCTTTAAATGGCGTAATTTTCGGGCTAAAATAGCTTTCCCCTCCTCAGAAATTAGTTTTTCCTCGTCTTTTAAAGCAATTCTTATTTTAGTCTTTGCCCTGGCTGTTATTACAAAGTCCAACCATCTTGCATTGGGTTTATTATTGGCAGTGGTAATCACTTCTATTTGATCTCCACTCTTTAAGGTATGACTCAAAGGCACTAACTTTCCGTTTACCTTCGCGCCTCTACATTTTAACCCTACATCTGTGTGAATGGTAAAAGCAAAATCTAATGCGGATGCATCTTTAGGCAATGACTTTAGTTCTCCCTTGGGAGTAAAAACATAAATTTCTTTGGAATATAAATTCAACTTAAATTCCTCAACAAAATCAACCGCATTCAAGCTCTGATTCTCTAAAGATTCTTTCAATCTATTTAACCAAGATTCTAAGCCGCTCTCATTTGTATTTCCTTGTTTGTATTTAAAATGTGCGGCGTATCCTTTTTCTGCAATTTCATTCATTCTGGCAGAGCGAATTTGGACTTCTACCCATTGGGCATCTGGACCTACCACGGTAATATGTAGCGCTTCATAGCCTGTTGTCTTGGGTTGAGAAATCCAATCTCGCAATCGAGTAGGGTTGGGCTTAAAATAATCCGTTACAATCGTATAAATTTTCCATGCATCAAACTTGTCGTCATCGGAGGTAGGTGTATAGATAATTCGGATGGCATATTTGTCGTATACTTCCTCAAAAGTAACGTTCTGTTTTCGCATTTTTCTACGAATCGAATAGATGGATTTGAAACGGCCTTTTACCTCATAATTGAAGTTTTCTTTATCAAGCCCTTCTTTTAAGGTTTCTGCAAAGGTTTCTAAGTACTTTTGTTGTTCTTGTTTACTTTCTTTTATTTTGGTAACAATATCGTTAAACACCTCTGGCTCTGTATACTTTAAGCCTAAATCTTCTAATTCTGTTTTAATATTATACAAGCCCAATCGATGCGCTAAAGGCGCATAAATATATAAGGTTTCGGAAGCAATCTTTACTTGCTTATGCGCTGGCATTGCATCCATCGTTTGCATATTGTGAAGCCTATCTGCAATTTTAATTAAAATAACACGCACATCGTCATTTAAAGTCAAGAGCATTTTCCTGAAGTTCTCTGCTTGTATAGAAGCATCTTGCTCTTTGTTTAAACGTGAAATTTTTGTGAGTCCACTCACAATACGTGCAATTGTTTCTCCAAACAACTGCTCCATGTCGTTGGTAGTATACGAAGTATCCTCTACAACATCGTGCAGCAGTGCTGCTGCAATAGAGGTAGCTCCCAAGCCAATTTCCATGGCAACAATTTTGGCGACCGCAATGGGATGGAAAATATAAGGTTCTCCTGTTTTTCTGCGTTGTTCAGAATGCGCATCCACAGCAATTCCAAAGGCTTTTCTAATTAACTTCTTATCTGCAACAGACAAAACTTCATAGGTTCCTTTTAGCAGATCTTTGTATCTGCGCGCAATTTCTTTATTTTCTTCTTCTATGGAGGCAGTATATTGCATAAATAAGTCTAAAGATTTAAATCTTTAATTGAAAGTGAATTTAAGAATAAGAATTTTAACAAACAAGAATTTACTTTTCTAAATTGTGTTATTTTAAATAACGGTACAAAGCACAATCAGCGCCAGAAGAGACCAAATCGGATGCTTGAAAACAGGCTTTGGGTACTATGAATATAACAAGAATTAAGGGCGACCTTTTTTTGTTACACCTATTTGCTATTTTTGCTGGCATACATAGCTGCACCAATGATGCCTGCATTATTTTTAAACGTTGCTACTCTTATAGGAACATCAACCTTTAAAAACTTTTTAAAAGCATCATATTTTTTGCTGATACCACCTCCTAGAATGAGTAAGTTTGGAGTATACACAATTTTGATATATTCGAATAAAGCATCTAGTCTTAACGCCCATTCCTCCAGAGATAACTCCTCTTTTTTTCGAGTAGAATCTGCTGTATAAAATTCAATAATTTTACCATTTGTATGCAGCATTTTTCCAATCTCTAAATTTGGAATTAAGCGGCCTTTATAAAATAGGCCAGAACCAATTCCAGTACCCACAGTGATTGCAATTACAACCCCTTTTTCTTTTTTTGCAGCTCCTAGCGTCACTTCTGCTAAACCCGCTAAGTCAGCGTCATTGCTGACATAGAAGGGGACCTTACATGTTTTTTTAAATAACTTATCTACTTTTACATGCAACCATTTTGGACTTAAATTACCGGAATGAATGCATTTTCCGTTTACGATGGTAGTAGGAAAACTACAACCCACCGCTTTTTTCCATTCGAAATGCATGACCATTTGTTGCACTACTTTTGCAATAGCTTCTGGAGTTGCAGGTTTTGGGGTGGCAATTCTAAACCTTTCCGTTAAAAGTTCTCCTGTTTTTGTATTTACCACAGCTCCTTTAATTCCAGAACCTCCGATATCTATTCCTAGCATTTTCATATTTACAATTTAAATTTCCGCTGCCTTTTTGCTTCAAACAAAACAATAGCAGCAGCCACAGAAACATTCATAGAATCTATTTTTCCTTGCATTGGTATGTTGATGTTTTGTGTTGCTTTTTCCCTAAAGGCTTCAGTCAATCCATTGGCCTCTGTTCCAACAACAATTGCCGAAGCTTCTGTATAGTTTTCTTTGTAATATTCGTTGGAGTTTTGTAACGTGGTGGCATATATTTTGATGTTATTGTCTTGCAGAAAAGTAATAATTTCTTCTGAAGTTCCCACTGCAATTTGATTGGTGAAAACACAACCTACACTAGAGCGAATAATATTAGCGTTGTACACATCGCTTTTGGGATTTGCTATAAAAACAGCATCTATATTTGCAGCATCCGCAGTTCGTAAAAGAGCACCAATATTTCCTGGCTTTTCAACACCTTCCGCAACTAATATTAAGGGATTCTCTTTTTCAAATATAATATTTTCTAAAGAGAAGTTTTTTGATTTTGTCACTGCAATGATGCCTTCAGTAGAGTCTCTGTAGGCTAATTTTTGATATACTTCTTTAGAAATTTGGATTCTATTTATATTGTCATTAAAGAGGTGTAAAACTTCTTGTTCAGAAATTAATCCCTCTAAATATAGCACAGTATCGAATTTATAATTTGCAGCAATAGCCAAAGAGATCTCTCTTTTACCCTCTATAATAAAAAGTCCCTTTTTTTTACGTTCACGAGATTTCTCTTGTAGTTTAAGAAGATCTTTAACATAGGGATTTTGAGTACTAGTAATTTCTTTCATTATTGCAAATATACCTATTTGTAGGTATTGTAAAAACAATCAATTTAAACAATATTTGTACGTATCATAAAACAGTTGCTTCTTATACATTGAATATATTATTTGAAATTATATTGCTATCAAAAGGGATTTTTAGGTTCCATTGTAACCTTTAGCAACCTAATTTTACTTTGTTTTGTATTTGTTTGAATAACGTTTCCAAAGCGCTGTTTGGTGTGTCTCTAAACTGATGCTACGACCTTGAATAAAAGCATGTGTCAAAATATTCCCACGCATTTCTAAGGCATCTCCTTCAGAGATAAATAGGGTGGCATCTTTACCAACCTCTAAAGAACCCGTAAAAGCGTCAATTCCTAAAATGGTAGCGGTATTTAAAGTAATTAGCTGCACAGCGAGTTCCTTGTCCAAACCAAAAGCGGCAAAAGTACCGGCGTAAAAAGGAAGGTTTCTTGTTTGCATGCGTTCCATCTGCCCCTCCATACCTAAACTTACCAATACACCTTTATCCAATAACGTTTTTGCAATGGTATAGGTAGCGTCATATGCATCATCTTCGCTGTTAGGATTTCTGTGGGGTCTGTCTAAAATTACCGAAACATTATTTTTCACTAATAAATCAGCCACTTTATCTGCAGCTTCTCCATTTACAATGATCAAGTTATGAATACCTAGTTCTTTAGAAACTGTAATGGCATCTGTAATTTCTTTTTGTCCGCTTACATGAATAAAAAAGCGTTTCGATCCATCAAATAAACCTGCTGTTGCTTGATAAGGCAAATGTGTTTTTTCTTTATTACTTGCTAAATAATTTTTGGCATTCATAAAGTATGCTTTTATTTCATCAACGTTTTCAGCATATTTCACATCTGGTTTTAAAGCTGGATCTTCTCCCAACCACCACTTTCCAGAAGTAAAACTAGAAGGCCAATTCATATGAATTCCATCATCTGTCTTAATTGCAGCATCTTCCCAATTCCAAGCATCCAATTGCACAACAGACGATGTTCCTGACAGTACGCCTCCTCTTGGAGTTATTTGTGCCATTAAAACCCCGTTTGGTCTCATAGATTCTACTACTTTACTTTCTGCATTATAGGCAATCAAGCTTCTAATGTGCGGATTCATAATACCAATTTCATCTTGGTCATTGGTTGCTTTTACTGCATCAATTTCCACCAAACCTAGGGTAGTATTCGCAGCAATAAATCCAGGATACACGTGTTTTCCTTTGGCATTTATAACCGAACCTAATCTTGCAGTTGTTGCCATTGCGCTTCCAACAAAAGTAATTTTACCTTCATTAAATATCAGTAGCGAATTTTCAATGACTTCTCCATTTCCTAAATGTGCAGTTGCCCCTTCAATGGAATACGCAGTAGTTTGCTGGTCTGCTGGTGTTTGTTGTGCAGTACTATTTCCTATTAAACAGAAAAACAGTACACTATATATTATTTTTTTCATCATTTTTAGTTTTTAAGTGCTTCTAACGTATCACAGTGAAAATTAACATCACCTCTTTTCACAGGTGCTTTTGTTTTGCCACCCTTCATTTTTTCATTCAGCATCATGGTAATCAATTTACTTTTCTCTTTTTTGATTGCTTCCCGCTTTTTCAAATCTTCATTTCTGTCAAATAAAACCCTACCATCTACAATCGTCTTTTCTACTTTGGCATAAATAGACATTGGGTGCTGACTCCATAAAACAACATCTGCATCTTTCCCTGCTTTAATACTCCCTACTTTATCATCGATATGTAATAATTTTGCAGGATTTATAGTGACTGTTTTCCAAGCTTCCAATTCAGACATTCCGCCATATTTAATGGTTTTTGCTGCTTCTTGATTCAAACGTCTCGACATTTCTCTGTCATCAGAATTTATAGCAACCGTTACCCCAGCATTGTGCATAATTGCAGCATTGTAAGGGATGGCGTCATTTACTTCGTATTTATAGGCCCACCAATCTGAGAAAGTAGAACCTCCAACACCATGTTTTGCCATTTTATCGGCAACTTTATAGCCTTCTAAAATATGTGTAAATGTGTTGATTCTAAAATTGAATTTCTCAGCAACTTTTAGTAACATATTTATTTCTGATTGCACATAAGAGTGACAAGAAATAAAACGTTCTCCATTTAAAATTTCAACCAAGGTTTCCATTTCATCATCTTTTCGATACGGATTTCCACTTTTCTTTAGCACTTCATATTCTTGCGCTCTTGTAAAGTAATCTGTAAATAGTTGTTCAACACCCATTCTTGTTTGAGGAAAACGGGTTCCATTAGAACTTCTAGATTGTTTTACATTTTCACCCAAAGCAAATTTTATGAATTTTGGTGAATTGTCATATATCATAGCATCTGCATTTTCTCCCCATTTTAGTTTGATGATTGCAGAGCGCCCACCAATCGGATTTGCAGAACCATGCAAAATTTGAGCAGAGGTAGTTCCACCAGAAAGATTTCTATAAATATTTATGTCATTCGGATCAATTACATCCTCTATGGTAACTTCAGCAGACGAATTTTGTGCACCTTCATTAATTGCAGAGGCAGCAATATGAGAATGTTCATCTACAATACCTGCAGTTAAATGTTTCCCTGTTCCGTCAATTTCTCTCGCGCTTCTCGCTTTTAAATTGGTGCCAATTTTAGTAATTTTACCATCCTTTAGCAATACATCTGTATTTTCTAAAATTCCAGCAGCTTCACTTGTCCAAACAGTTGCATTCTTAATTAGAATCGTTTCAGTTTCTGGGATTTTATAATTTCCAAAACCAAGGTTAGGATAACTTACAGGAAGCACAACAATAGTAGCTTCCTTTTCTTCCTTCTCTTTCTTCTTTTCTTTTTTCTTATCGTCTTTTTTTACTTGGAGGCTGGCAGACCAAGAAGTTTCATTTCCTTGGGTGTCAAATGCAGTTCCTTGCATTGCCTTAGAAGTGTTTATAATTTTACCTAACATTCTAGTGAATACACTGTCTTCATTTAAGGTCATCGAAATCCAATCTTCTTTATAAGAAAATTTAGATTTTACTTTTTTATCTCCCATTTTAATAACGGCAGTTTGTTTTGCAGCCTTACCAGAAATGACCAATTCATAATTTTTATCATTTACAAACAACATGTAGTTTCCTGTAATATCTTTTATAGTCATGTCATTTACTACATTTTTTTCACCTTGCACCCAGTTTTCATAGATGGTGGTTTTCGCATCAAAAACATCTCCAGAAGTAACAATAAAATTGGCATGACTTCCTGTTTTTAAGTTTCCAATAGCGTTGTTTCCTATCATAGCCGCAGGAATAGTTGTCAGGGAAGCCAATGCTTTTTCTTTGTCAAAACCATATTTTATGGCTTTTTGTAAGTTCTTGTGAAAAGACTTTACAGATTTCAAAGCGCGTGTAGTCAAAGCAAAATTAATATCGTTTTCTGAAAGTACTTTTAAGTTTGATGGTTCTTGATTCCATTTTCGCATGTCTCTTAGAGAAATTTGTTGCGCTAATAAAGGATTCGAAACATCATAAGCAGCACTAAAATTAATAGGAATAATAAAGTTTGCATTTGTTTTCTTTATATCACCAATTCTTTCAAACTCGTCTCCAGAACCCACAATAGTATATTGGATACCAAATTCGTCTCCCACTTTATCTGCTCTTAACGCATCTAATAAATTCCCTGTTTCAAAAATTTGAACTAAATTTTTATTATTATTTAAAGCTTCTAATGCCAAATCTTTATTCTTCATATTTCCTTGAGCATACCAAGAAGCGTCATTATATGTTTGTCTTAACAATGCCATTGCACCCATTTTAGAGCCAGGATAGGCTTGTTTAGACAAGGCACTTTTGGAAAAGGATAAATATTGAGCGGATTTTGTATCCAACACTCTGTATGCGTTCGAAGCATTTGGGTTCAAGGCAATTAACAACCCGTTTCCACGAATAATACCATCTTGTACATGTGTATTTACAACTCCAAAACCAGCATTTAACAGTTCTTTTGCTTTTTTTGCATCGAATGAAAAATCTTTTATAGGATTGATATCTGGTCTGATATGGTCATTCCAGTAATATCCTTCTCGGGAAGCAGCATATTGTGTTGTTCTAGAACGAGTACCTGCTCTTTTGGGTTTTTTAATTCCAAAATCTGAGTATAAATCGATAAAGGAGGGATATACTGTTTTTCCTGACAGGTCCACAACTTTTGCACCTTTAGGTATTTTGACGGAGCGTCCAACATTTGTTATTTTACCGTTTTCAATCAGTAAAGTTGCCTTTTTAAGCACCTTTTCGGGTGTCACGTATATGGTAGCATTTGTAAAAGCAACCAAGGTGTTGGCTGCTATTTTTACACCAGCATCTGTAGGAAAGTAATCTTGTGCGTGCGAAATAGTAAGTTTCAAGAAAAAGAGTAGTACTAGTAGTTTTTTCATTTGGTTAGATCATTTGAATCGATGAACAATTTATTGATATGCTTTTTGAATTTTGTTAAATGAAATTACTTTAACAAAAATTTAAGGAATTTAGTGTTTTTTTAAAGATTCAAAATAGGTGATGAGTAAGGAAACCACCTGATTATAGGAATCCGTCCCATGTTCCTGTTTATTGGCCTTTAAATAGGCATTATATCCTTTTTTCACCAGCGGTTCGAATGGGTTTTTATACGCTTTCCATGTGCGATAGCTCGCGCTAAAATCTTTCTCAATTCCTACATGTACTTTTTTCCAAAGTTGTTTTGCTTTTTTTGGATTTCGTTTTTTAAGTTCAGAGATGCAGTAGGCAAATGCCATTCGATAGCTGGCATATTTAAAATACAAATCTGGAGTATAGTTAGCCGCTAAGAACCCAATAAAATTTGCTTCGTTTTCTGCTGCAAAACCAATTTGATGTGCCATTTCATGACATATTGTTGTTGGATAGCCTGTTTTTGGTATGCGGTCATTCACTTGCGCTTCCCCGGTTAAAGGGTTGAAATAACCGGCAGTTCCATTGTACATTTGTAACCAACTCATTAAAGAATTTTTTACAGATGCGTGCTGATAGGTAAACTGGGGATACGCTTCTGATAACTGCTGGTAACCATCCGTTGCCATTGTATACATTGTTTGTGGATCATGGATATTTACCACTTTTATAGTGTCGTTTTTTGTGATTTTAATGTGATAATAATTTAACCTTTCAACAATGTGCAGGCTTACTTTTTCAAGTTGACCTGTGCTGTACTTTTCTTTGGGGTACTGCATGTTTTTAGCCAAGGGTTCTCTGTAATAATTCAAGCCCCAAAAAAGGTAAAAACAAAAATAGATGCCAGAGATGATTGCTGTAAAGTGTACTAGTTTGGGAACTAAATTACGAAACCTACTGGCAATCAAACGAACAGCAAAGCGGACAAAGATAAAAAGTAAATACCCAAGTAAGAGGTCTCCAAAAGAAAAAGGGAGCCAGCCAAAAACAATCCTCAAAAAGGAAGAAATCACAGGATAGACACCATTGGCATAATACAACTCGATAATTTCAGGATTTTTAGATGCCAATTGCACCAAAACAATTTGTACGGGAAGTAAAAGTGCTATTAAAAGTTGTTTTTTGTCTCTTTTCATTGGCATAAAAATAATCTATTAAAATAGAAGTTGGCTGGTTATTAACAAGATAATAACAATTTAGTTTACAAATATTGTTCACAAATTTAAGTGTGATTTTAGAGAAGAAAACCAAGTAAAAAAGTACCTTTGTTATTATGGAGAAAACGAATGCAAACCCAATAAAAAAGACGGATAAAAGTAGAATTATCAGTCTTGAAAAAGGTAAAATTCCACCACAGGCAGTAGAGCTTGAGGAGGCAGTGTTGGGTGCAATGATGATTGATAAAAAAGGAATTGATGATGTAATCGATGTGTTAAGTGCAGATGCCTTTTATGACCAAAAGCACAACGAAGTCTATGCTGCTATTTATGAATTGTTTCAAAACTCAGAACCTATTGATTTGCTAACGGTGTCAAATCTGTTAAAAAAGAATGGAAAGTTAGAGTTTGTTGGTGGTGATTTATATCTTATTCGATTGACGCAAAAAGTAGCTTCTTCAGCCCATATTGAATTTCATGCAAGAATTATACTTCAAAAATACATTCAGCGTAAATTAATTTCTATTTCAAGTGAAATTATTGAAAATGCTTATGACGACGGGACTGATGTTTTTGAGTTGTTAGACGATGCAGAAGCGAAACTCTTTGAAGTAACGCAGGGGAACTTGAAAAAGAGTTCTGAAGATGCAGGTTCTCTTGTAAAGCAGGCTTTAGCCAAAATTCAAGAAATTGGAAATTCTGAAGGAATGTCTGGATTAGAAACGGGCTTTACCAAATTAGATGCGCTCACCTCTGGATGGCAGCCTTCAGATTTAGTAATTATTGCTGCCCGTCCTGGTATGGGAAAAACAGCATTTGTAATTTCGATGGCCAAAAATATGGCAATTGATTTTGGCCACGGTGTTGCCGTGTTCTCATTAGAGATGTCTTCTGTGCAATTGATTACGAGGATGATCTCTTCTGAAACGGGATTGACCTCAGAAAAATTAAGAAAAGGAAACTTAGAACCACATGAGTGGGAGCAGCTAAATGTAAAGGTTAAAAAATTATCAGATGCACCCATTTTCATAGATGATACACCCTCACTCTCTGTATTTGATTTGCGTGCAAAAGCACGAAGATTGGTATCACAACACGGTGTTAAAATTATTGTAATTGATTATTTACAGTTGATGACTGCTGGAGGAAAGTCTGGAGGAAATAGAGAACAGGAAATTTCTATGATTTCCAGAAATCTAAAAGCTTTGGCAAAAGAATTAGAAGTTCCAGTAATTGCGCTATCTCAATTATCACGTGCGGTAGAGACGCGTGGAGGAAGTAAAAGACCGTTGCTCTCTGATTTACGTGAATCTGGTGCTATTGAGCAGGATGCAGACATTGTCTCTTTTATTTTCCGTCCAGAATATTATGGAATGACAGAATGGGATGATGACGAACATACACCCTGTGAAGGTCAAGGAGAGTTTATTGTTGCAAAACACAGAAATGGTGGTTTGGAAAATATCCGTTTGAAATTTACAGGTCATCTCGCAAAATTCTCTGATTTGGACGAAGGCTTTAGTTCAGAATTTCAATCTGCTATGAATACAGATTTTCCAGATGATGTTTTTCCAGACCAAAGAATTGAGCCAAAAGATGCTTTTGGAAGTGAGGATGTTCCTTTCTAAATAGTTAAAAAATCATAAAATTTTATAAATACACAATTGCTTCACTGCAATTGTGTATTTTAGTTTTTGAAAAAAAACCATTATTTTTCTTTATTGGTAAGACCAAATAAGAATAGAATTTTCAACATAATATTAGTTTTATGAAGCATCTTTTAACTTTCACATTATTTTTTCTGAGTTTTCAAAATATACCCGCACAAGAACAAAAAACAGCTTTTCAGCCTTTAGATGTATTCTCTTTAGAATGGGCCTCAGATCCTCAAATTTCTCCTGACGCTTCCCAAGTTGTATATATAAGAAACGGATTTGATATTATGAAAGATACTTCTAAGGGTAATCTTTGGATTATCAATTCAGATGGCTCTTCACATAGAAAATTAACTTCTAGAGAAGTAAATGAGTCTCAAGCAAGATGGTCGCCAAGTGGAGATCGTATTGCTTTTGTAAGTGCTACGGATGAGGGCTCTGAGCTTTATATGTATTGGGTTCAAACAGGTCAAATAGCAAAACTATCACAATTAGAAATGGCTCCAGGGAATCTTTCTTGGTCACCAGATGGAACACACTTGGCTTTTACAATGTTCATAGCAAAAAACTCGCCAGTTATTGTAAAGATGCCTTTGAAACCCAAAGGAGCGTCTTGGTCAAAACCTGCAAGAATAACAGACAGATTAAAACATGAAGCAGATGGTCTCGGCTATATGCAGCCTGGCTTTACACATTTATTTATACTGCCTGCAGAAGGAGGTACTCCAAGACAAATAACAAGTGAGGATTATAATCATAGAGGTAGTTTGTCCTTTTCTCCTAATGGAAAAGAGATTTACTTTTCAGCAAATAGAGTGGAAGATTGGGAATATGATTTTAGAAACAGTGAAATCTATAAAGTGTATATAGACAGTAAAATTATCACGGTTTTGACTTCACAAAACGGACCAGATTACGCACCTAAAGTGTCACCTAACGGAAAACTCATTGCGTTTTTAGGATTTGAAGACAAGTTACAGGCGCACCAGAATACCCAATTATACATGATGAATTCAGATGGGAGCAATCGCAAAGTGATTTCTGGAAATTTTGACAATAGTATTTCAAATATTTCTTGGGATACATCTGGTAAAGGTTTGTATTGCACTTATGATGAAAAAGGGAATTCTAAGGTAGCACACATTTCTACAAACGGAAAATTAGTAAAGCTGGCAGACAATTTAGGAGGAACAACAATAGGAAGACCCTATGCTTCAGGATCTTATTCTGTTGCGAATAATGGAACTTTGGTGTACACACAATCAAGACCAGAATATCCAGCAGAAATAGTTGTAATTCAGAATAAAAAAGCAGCCAAACGCATTACTAATTTAAACCAAGATGTTTTAAGTCACCGAGCATTGGGAGAAACAGAAGAAGTTTGGTACAAATCTTCTTATGATGGAAGAAATATTCAAGGTTGGATTGTGAAACCTCCTTTTTATGATGCATCAAAAAAATATCCGCTAATGGTCGAAAACCATGGAGGTCCAATTCTTAATTATGGAGATCGTTTTACAGCAGAAATTCAATTATATGCTGCAGATGGTTATGTAGTGTTTTACCCAAATCCTAGAGGAAGCACAAGTTATGGAGAGGAGTTTGCCAACTTATTGTATCATAATTATCCAGGACAAGATTATAATGATGTAATGGATGGCGTAGATTATTTAGTTAAAAAAGGAATTGTGGATGACGAAAAACTATTTGTAACCGGTGGAAGTGCCGGAGGAATAATGGCCGCTTGGATGATTGGAAAAAATAACAGATTTAAAGCTGCTGTTGTTGTAAAGCCGGTAATGAATTGGATTAGTAAAACCTTGGTTGCAGATAATTACTTTGGATATGCGAATTCAAGGCTTCCGGGTCAACCTTGGGAAAATTTTGAAACCTATTGGAAGTTTTCTCCAATCTCGTTGGTTGGTAATATTGAAACACCAACAATGGTGATGGTTGGGATGAATGATTTACGCACTCCACCAAGTGAAGCAAAACAATTATACCATGCTTTAAAGTTGCGAAAAATTGAAACTGTATTGGTAGAGATTCCTGGAGCATCTCACGGTATTGCTAGAAAACCCAGCAATTTAATTAGTAAAGTAGCACATACTTTAGCCTGGTTTAAAAAGTATAATAACTTAGAAACTAAATAGCTCATTTTATTTTGAAAAAAACCCTTACAATCCTTACATTTTTATTGCTGTCAAATTCTATGTGGGCTTCCTTTATCTATGTCCCAATGAGTAATGACAATCAGAAAAATCATTTAAAAGCATACGGAATTGTCTTTTTCTCTCTAGAAGCTGGTCTAAAATCGAAATGGCTGTTAAATTATGATGGCGGCGCATTTTTAATAGAAAACAATAAAATTATCTCAAACGAATGTAAAGTTCGCGGAGTATCCTACGAAGTTATTTCAGACGCAAAAGCACAGTTGATCTTAGAAGAAATTGCAGCACCCTCTTCCAATCAGGATGCTGTAACCTTAGAGAAAGCGCCTAAAATTGCAGTGTATTCGCCAAAAGATAAAATGCCTTGGGATGATGCCGTTACAATGGTATTGACCTATGCTGAAATTCCTTTTGATGTTATTTATGACACGGAGGTGTTGGCAGATAAATTACTGATTTATGAATGGTTGCATTTACACCACGAAGATTTCACCGGTCAATATGGGCGCTTTTACGGATCTTTTAGAACCATTCCCTGGTACATAGCAGCAAAGCAGCGGGCAGAAAAATTAGCAAGTACCCTTGGGTATGCTAAAGTATCACAGGAAAAACTAGCCGTTGCTAAAAAAATTAGAGATTATGTGGTCGGTGGCGGTTTTATGTTTGCCATGTGTTCGGCTACAGATAGTTTTGACATTGCGCTGTCTGCTGAAGGTGTAGATATTGCAGAAGCAATGTTTGATGGCGACGCCACTGCAATAGACTACCAATCGCAACTCAATTACAAAAAGACATTTGCTTTTAAAAATTATCAGCTAATTAGAGACCCCAAAACCTACGAGTTTTCCTCAATAGATATGACTCGCAAACGTAAAATCCCCAAGACTTCAGACTATTTTTCATTGGTGGAGTTTTCAGCAAAATGGGATCCTGTACCAACGATGCTTACACAAAATCATACAACTTTAGTAAAGGGGTTTATGGGACAAACCACATCTTTCGATAGGAGCACAGTAAAAAGTAATGTACTCGTTTTAGGTGAAAATATGGTCAATAGAGAGGCCCGTTATATTCACGGAACCATTGGGAAAGGAATGTTTACTTTTTATGGAGGCCACGACCCAGAAGATTATACGCATAGAATTGGGGACCCCAAAACAGAGTTAGACCTGCATCCAACATCCCCAGGATATCGCTTAATTTTAAACAATGTGCTATTTCCTGCAGCGAAGAAAAAAAAGCAAAAAACATAACTTTTGAGGCTTTTAAAACAATAATTAGCGCCAATTTTATTTTAATTGTTAATAACCCCCTTTTTTGGGTATAAATATTCTTGTAAGTTGCTGGTAAAAAAATTACTTTTGTCACCAAACCAAAACAACAAAATGCCAACAACACAACAATTACAGGATTTTACGCAACAAGTTCGTAGAGATATTTTACGCATGGTTCACAAAGTGAATTCTGGACATCCAGGAGGCTCTTTAGGCTGTGCAGAGTTTATTACTTGTTTGTACCAAGAAGTAATGGAATATACTACGGATTTTTCAATGGATGGAAAAAATGAAGATTTATTTTTTCTTTCTAATGGGCACATTTCACCGGTCTTTTATAGTGTTTTAGCACATAGTGGTTTTTTCTCAGTTTCAGAACTGGCTACTTTTAGATTGTTGGATTCAAGGTTGCAAGGGCATCCAACAACCCACGAAGGTTTGCCAGGAGTGCGAATTGCTTCCGGTTCTTTGGGACAAGGATTGTCTGTTGGTTTGGGCGTTGCTCAGGCGAAAAAATTAAACGGGGATACTAAAATTATTTATACGTTGCATGGAGATGGAGAATTGCAAGAAGGTCAGAACTGGGAAGCAATTATGTATGCAGCTGCAAAGAATGTGGACAATTTAATTGCAACGGTAGATTTAAACGGAAAGCAAATTGATGGCGCTACAGACGATGTTTTAGCAATGGGAAGTATTCGTGCAAAATTCGAAGCTTTTGGTTGGGATGTCTTAGACATTGAAAAAGGGAATGATATTGAAGCAATACTAGCAGGTTTAGCCGAGGCAAAAGCATTGACAGGAAAAGGAAAGCCTGTGTGTATTTTGCTGCATACAGAAATGGGTAATGGTGTAGATTTTATGATGCATACTCACGCTTGGCACGGGAAAGCACCAAGTGATGCGCAATTGGAAAATGCTTTAGCTCAAAATCCTGAAACATTAGGAGATTATTAAAAAAAATAAAATTAAAATATAAAAAGAGTTTCTCTGTTTCACTGAGAGACTTTTTTTTGGTTTTTTTTTGAACTAAAGATTCGGAATATTGGTACCTTTACCAAGAAAAATTATACAGCGGTCTGGGTTCACTAGAATTATATAATACTGACACAAAGAATGAAAATAGGAATTGTTTGTTATCCAACTTTTGGTGGTAGTGGCGTTGTAGCCACAGAGCTTGGAATGGCTTTGGCAGATAAAGGGCATGAAGTGCATTTTATTACTTACAACCAACCGGTTCGTTTGGATTTTTTATCACACAACTTGCATTTTCATCAGGTAGTAATTGAAGAGTACCCCTTGTTTGAATATCAACCTTATGAGCTAGCATTGTCGAGTAAAATGGTGGAGGTTGTAAAAAAATACGATTTAGACGTCATTCATGCACATTATGCTATTCCGCACGCATATGCAGCGTATATGGCGAAACAGATGCTAAAAGAAAAAGGTTTGGATGTGGGCGTGGTAACCACACTTCACGGAACCGATATTACCCTGGTGGGAAGTCATCCTAATTATAAGACAGCCGTCGAATTCAGTATTAATAATTCAGATGTTGTTACTGCTGTTTCCAACAACCTAAAGGAAACAACAAATAAGTTATTCAATATCACGAACGATATTAAAGTCATCTATAACTTTATAGATGTTGATAAATACGACAATGCACACAAAGAAGAGTGCAAGCGCATTGCTTTGGCAAAACCCAATGAAAGAATTTTTACACATGTCAGTAACTTTAGGCCTGTAAAAAGAGTAGAAGATGTAGTGCGTATTTTTAACGAGGTGAGAAAAGAAGTTCCTTCTAAATTATTAATGATCGGAGAAGGACCGGAAAGAGCAAAAGCAGAAAAATTAGTGAAAGAATTAAATATTTCGGAAGAGGTCTTTTTTTTAGGAAATAGTACAGAAGTAACAAAGATACTTTGCTATTCAGATGTTTTTCTACTGCCCTCTCAAACAGAAAGTTTTGGTTTGGCTGCACTTGAAGCGATGGCTGCTGGAACTGCTGTTATTTCTACAAATACAGGAGGTCTTCCAGAGGTGAATATCCAAGGAGTTACCGGGTATTTAAGTAATTTAGGGGATGTTGCAGACATGGCAAAAAATGCGATAGCGATCGTTAAAGAGCCGTCAACATTAGAGAAATTCAAACAAAATGCTAAAAATCATACGCGACAATTTTCTTTAGAAAGTATTCTTCCTGTATACGAGGCTATTTACACCTCTTGTTATCAAAAGAAAAAAGCATAGAACTCTTTTCCCTTCACCTTTGCAATTGCAAAGAAATACCACACTAAACTTCTATTTTTTTTGAGGAGCCACGGATAAAGCGTTGTTTTCCCACTTAAAAAGAATATTCTTTATAAATACTTCAGATTAGGCAGGCAAAGATAGGTCGGTTTTTAATTATTTATATATCTTTCAATTTCTTAATATTTTAAATAGCTTTATGAAGAAATTAGCACTGCATTGGAAAATTTTAATAGGAATGGTTCTCGGTATCGTTTTTGGATTTTTAATGAACTCCATCGCTGGGGGAAAAGGTTTTGTAACCGATTGGATTAAGCCTTTTGGAACTATTTTTATCAATCTTTTAAAATTAATAGCAGTTCCTTTAATACTAGCCTCTTTAATCAAAGGAATTTCAGATTTAAAAGATATTTCTAAAATTAAAAAAATGGGTGCAAAAACCATTATAATATATGTGGGAACTACTTTAGTAGCTATTTTTATTGGTTTGGCAATTGTAAATATTGTAAAACCAGGAGCAGGGATGTCTGCAGATACCATTGAAAAAATTAAAGTTAAGTACGAAACAAATGCGGGGGTAACGGATAAATTAGTGAAAGCATCTGCCCAGAAAGATGCAGGGCCATTGCAGGCTTTAGTAGATATTTTTCCAAGTAATATTTTTCAGTCTTTTGTAGATGCAAGTATGCTTCAGATTATCTTTTTTGCCATGTTTGTTGGTGTCTCTCTATTATTAATTCCAGAGAAAAAGGCAAAACCATTGGTTGATTTCTTTGATTCTTTGAATGAAATGGTCATGAAAATGGTAGACCTAATTATGCTTTTTGCGCCCTATGCTGTATTCGCATTGTTAGCAAATGTTATTATTGCTTTTGATGATGTTGAAATTCTTTTAAAATTATTAGTCTATGCATCTTGTGTTGTTGGCGGCTTGCTTTTAATGATTTGTTTTTACCTTATTTTAGTAAAGGTATATACCAAAAAATCACCTTTATGGTTTTTAAAACAGATTAGTCCTGCGCAACTTTTGGCCTTTTCTACGAGTTCTAGTGCAGCCACGCTTCCGGTAACGATGGAAAGAGTAGAAGAGCACTTAGGAGTGGACAAAGAAGTTTCTGGATTTGTTTTACCGGTAGGGGCCACAATTAATATGGACGGGACGAGTTTATATCAGGCGATTGCAGCAGTATTTATCATGCAGGTAATTTGGCCAGAGGGCTTGACCTTTTCCAATCAATTAGTAATTGTTTTAACCGCATTATTAGCTTCTATTGGATCTGCGGCAGTTCCAAGTGCAGGAATGGTCATGTTGGTCATTGTATTAGAATCCGTAGGATTCCCAGAAGAGCTACTGCCTATTGGCTTGGCATTAATTTTCGCAGTGGATCGTCCTTTAGACATGATGAGAACTACAGTGAATGTAACTGGAGATGCCACCGTTTCAATGATCGTGGCAAAATCTTTAGGGAAACTAAAAGACAAGCCAGTTGAAAAAAAATGGGATGATACTTACAATACCGTAAAATAGTAGCTCGTTTCTTAGTGCTAGTATGCTGTCTTTTTACCATTTTTATTAAATGCTTATAAGCAGGTAGTTCATTTAAAATAACAAGGGTCTCTTAAAATTAAAAGTACTGTAATTTCTGAAGTAGGAGTGTTCAATATCTTAAATAATGAAAATCTCATTATTTGGATTGCGGGATTGGAGACATAATTGTAACTATCATAATTATAGAAGGAAAAATAAAAAGGCAAGAAGTTGCACGATTGATAAGTGCAGTTACTTTTAATCCAATGTTGTTTTGGGGTGTTTTTTATGAATAAAAACTAGTAATTTCTTTAGGTTTTAACAATCCTTTTACAATTAATTTTTGTTGCGTATTAGCACTTTAAAACGATTATTTAAAGGTCAAAAAAAACAGAATAATTGCTGAAGCCTGTGATTCGTTTTTTATTTTTGTAAAAAGGTATTTGTGCAAATGCAGTGCTGCTACTTTATTTATTTGAAATAGATATTTCATACCTGTTTAAAAGATGCTTTATTTTTATAGTAAATTATGTATTTGAGATAAAGGTTTTTACTTTTTAATTTCTCAATCCTTTTTTACCTGAGCAGTGAGTTGCATTTTCGGGGTATTCGACCCTATTCATTTAGAACTGTTTAAAATGCCTGTTAAACTGCTAGATTCAATATCTTTAGTTAGAAGGCGCAAGTAGTTATTCGCAACCCACTTTTAGTGGGTTTTAGTTTGTGTATTAAATGCTTATAAAGCGTGTGAAATAAATAAGACAATCACAATATTTAAAATCAATATATAGGAATATGAATTTAAGTAAGAAACCAACCTATGAAGCTTTGGAGAAGAAGATTGATGAATTGAAGGCTGAGGTGAAATTAACAGAAAATAAAGATAGGATTAATATACTTTTAAAAGCTTCTGACGACATCATTACTTTTCACAAAGCCTCCGGGGAATATATTTATTATAATGGCCCAAATTGCTATCCAATATCTGCCAAAGAGATTGTAGGTAAAATGCCAAAAGACCTTTTGAGTGCAGCCATTTCAGAGCCACTTATGGCGGCATTTGAGAACGTAAAGGAAAAAGGTGAAAGTCAAACATTAGAGCTTTTTATGGACCTTAAAGGAGAGAAGAGGTGGTATTCAGAGTATATCTATCCAATTAAAGATTCGGAGGGTGCTGTGGTAGAAATGGTCAAAATTTGTCGGGACATTCATGCTAGAAAGGTTGCGGAGCAAGAAATTGTAAAACAAAATAAAGCGCTTATTAAAAGTGAAAATGCGTATCGAGACGTTTTAGAGGCGAGCAGCGATTTAATTGTTGTTTGTGATAGCAAAGGAAAGATAACGTTCATAAACCATGCATCAAAAGAATTCTATGGATTGCCGCCAAAAAAATGCATAGGTAGAAACATTTTTAATTTTGTGCATCTAGAAGACCAGAAAAAGACCAAAGCTGAGCTTATAGTTTGGGAACGTTCGAAAAAAAATACCTTTCATTTTGAGAATAGATTAATAGATGCTTCAGGTGAAGTGCGTGAAACGGAGTGGTATGTAAATATTGAGCGAAAAGGAAAAAAACAGCTAAAATAACTTCAACAATTCGAGACATTACAACGCAAAATAGAACGCATCAAGAATTATTAGTTGTAAACAATGAGTTGTTGATTCAAAATAGATTGCAAGAAAAACAAACGATAAGTTTAATCAGTTCTAAACAGGATACAGAGGAAAGTGAAGCAAGGTTTCGCATGCTAATTTTAAGTATGGATGCAGGTGTGGTCGTGCATGCACCAGACAGTTCTATTATAACAAATAATAAGCGAGCTTCTGAAATATTAGGCCTGTCGGATGACCAAATAAGGGGCATAAAGTCTATTAACCCAATTTGGAAGTTTGTAAAAGCAGATAAATCTCCACTGCCTTTTTCGGAATACCCAGTAAATAGAATTGCACGAACTAAAGAACCAATAGTAAATAGTATTGCGGGTGTTTTACATCCAGATAGAAAGGAAGTTACGTGGGTAAAAGTGAATGGTTGCGCCTCGTTAACCGATACTGGAGAAGTAAAAGAGATTGTCATCAGTTTTATTGAATATACGGACAGAATAAAGATTGAGAAGGAAAAAATTGCTGCAATAAAAAAATTAGAAAAGAGCGAAAAAAGATTGAATCATACCCAAGAATTGGCAGGTGTAGGAAGTTGGATCTTTTATCCACCAAGTCAGAAAGCCGAGTGGTCGGACGAAACCTTTAATTTATGGGGTTTAGATTCTCGAAAAGGACTCCCAACTTATGAAACACTAATAGAAAGAGTGCATGAAGAGGATTTAACCTTATTTACAAGCACGTATGAGGCCGCTGTTACTCTTGGAACTTCTTATGATGTTGAAATTCGAGTGAACCTTCCAAATGGCATCCAAAAAACACTAAGATCTATTTGTCAAACGACCATAGGAAAACCTGGAGAGGTGGTCAGTTTGAATGGAGCGAATTTAGATATTACTGCACAAAAGTTACTTGAGAAAGACCAAATAAAGCATCAAAGAATTAAAGCAATTGGAGAAATGTCTTCTTCTATAGCGCATGATTTTAATAATTCATTGCAACAGATGTCCGGAAACTTAGAGGTTATTAAACTTCAGAAGAACCTTTCTAATAGTAGTGTTGATCGTTTAAATAATATCAGTGGTATTATTACGGATGCCGCGAGTAGAGTGGATGCCTTGCAGCAATTTGGAGATGCAGAAAATGATATTAAAAAGATTGAACACATAGATTTTAATGCTTTGATTGAGGAAAGTTTAGACCAATCGCGCCCATTGTGGAAAGATGGTATGGAGAAAAAAGGATTGTGTTTTAAGATGATTACTAATTTTAAAAATATTCCTAAATTTGGAGGTCACAAAGGAGTTTTAAAGTCAGCGATTCATAATCTGATTAAGAATAGTATTGAAGCAATGCCCGAAGGAGGAGAACTTAAGATTACCACTAGTTTTAGAGATAAAAAGGTTTTTGCAACTTTTACAGATACTGGAATCGGTATGAATGAGCAGACGAAGATAAAAGTATTTGAACCTTTTTTTAGTACAAAAGGATTCAAATTAGGGCGAGGATTAGGAATGAGTGGTGTTTACAATACAATCAAAGATTACAATGGGGAAATAATCGTGAAGGCTTCTAAGCCTGCGGAAGGAACGACCTTTGAAATTAGTTTTCCTGCAATCCAAAAAGAGGAGGCCCAAGAAACTATGGAAGCTGAGCCTCAGGAAAAAGGAACATTTAATATTTTATGGGTAGATGATGATGAAATGATTACTAATGATATTTGTGAACTTGTGGAACTTATGGGGCATCGCTGTACGATTGCAAATAGTGGAAAAACAGCTTTAGCGCAACTTTATGAAAATCACTATGATTTGGTATTTACCGATATTGGCATGCCTGAAATGAATGGATGGGAGTTTATAAAAAAAGTTCGTGATGACTTTTCTCATGATATAAAAATCATTACAGTTTCAGGTTGGAGTGTTGATGCTGAAGTTAAAAAAAAGTATGGTGTAGATGTTGTTTTACAAAAGCCTTTTACCGTTGAAAAACTTGATAATTTAATTTCAAATTTATAAAGATTTAGGAGCAGTGGTGTTTAATGAGCGTTCTTTTATTTCTATGCATGGCGTGCTGTGATGTGGGGCTCTTAAAGAGCCCTTTTTAAGGAGTGTAAATCTTCTATAAATAGATGTAATTTGAAGGTCTGTATAATATTGCTGGATAGGGTAGAAGTAGCTAAAATTACAGATGGTCTTGAAGCCAGCTGTCTTTTAGGAGTGCATACCTGCGATCGGTGCATTGATCTCTTTCATTAAAAAATTCATAGATAGGTTTCATCAGCTTGTTTAAAATCTTAACGGAAGCACTATTGGTAATATTTACATCTGCGGTCACTTTCTCTGTTTTTAGTATGTTGAAATAATAGGCTAACATTCCTTTGGTTGCCTCCGTGCCATACCCTTTGCTCCAAAACTTTTCTCTAAATCGGTATCCTAATTCGCTTTCGTTGTGTTCATTTTTTAGAAACAGGGCAAGTCCAATCATTTCTGTAGTCCTTTTTTCAAAGATACCACAAGTACATTTTTGACTTTTCAAATTGGACACTGTTAAATTCAAATTTCTATCAAACCTTTCTGTCGCTTCAGTTTCTGTAAAAGGTTTTTGTGGAATTTCCGCCAAAATTTTTGGATCTGTAAACATTTCAACAAATAATTTCTTATCAGCCTTTTCTAAACTTTTAACAATCAATCTTTCAGTTTCAAATAGGATCATTTCCAATATGGTTTGCACGGTATATTTTTAGCTATTTTTTTTAAAGAACAAAGACATCCCATTTTAGATGTTACGCGAATCTTGATTCAATATTTCGATACAATAGGTATCCAAATGAAGAGCATCCATTGGGCTTTTTAAAATGCGCTGTTCTATCTTGTGTGTTTTTATTTTTTCATGCAATATCTAATAATTTTAAAGGACTACTTAAACAGATGTATAGCGCATATTATTTGTGCAATTATTATGGAATACACTATTTATTTGCATCCACCTTTATTAAGAAGTTTCTAACCGCTGTTGTCATTTTTTCGGGTTGGTCAATCATTGTCATATGGGCAGCATTCGGAATAACTGCAACACTGGCGTTTTTTGACATTTCCGAAGATAGGGATATAGTTTTAGCTACTGCGCATTGGATGAAATTAATAAATAAAACGCAAATAGAAATGCTATCCGTATTTGTAATCGATTTATTTGGTGTTTTGTTTCGTTTTATGGTTTACAGTTATTCCATTTTTAACGGCAGAGACTATAGAAGTCCTTGCCTCTTAAAATACTTTAGATAGCAGAAATAATTACAATGGACAGCGCAGCAGAGGCCCGCTCTGTATTTAAAGTGTGGTATGAAAACTGTAGGTTTGGAAAAATCTATTTTTAGCACTCAACCAATGATTGAATTTGCAAAAATAAATGTTTTAAATAGAGAAAAATAGTTGAATTTGTGTGCTTTTATAAAGTATAAAAAGTGCGCACGAGAAGACTCGAACTTCCACGAACTTGCGTTCACAGCCCCCTCAAGGCTGCGCGTCTACCAATTTCGCCACGTGCGCAAATTATACTAAAGTAAAAAAAGCTAAGCTTTCGCTTAACTTCTTTTTGTGACCGGGCTGGGGCTCGAACCCAGGACCCTCTCCTTAAAAGGGAGATGCTCTACCAACTGAGCTACCAGGTCAATCTTTTACCTTAGCGGGTGCAAATATAATGGCAATCATTGAAATTAATGGCATAAAAATGATTTTTTTTTCGATATTTGTCTAAATTAAAAAATAAATGAAAATAATACTTTTAGGCTACATGGCTTCTGGTAAATCTACCATCGGGAAAGGGTTTCTAAAAGCTGTATATGAATTTCATAGACTTAGATACATTTATTGAGAAGCGAGAAAATCAGAGTATTTCAGCTATTTTTAAAGTAAAAGGAGAAATTTATTTTCGAAGTATTGAACGCCGGTATTTAAAGGAACTTTTAAACAGCGATGCGGATTTTGTACTTTCTTTGGGAGGTGGTACGCCTTGTTATGGAGATAATATGGCATTAATAGTGGCGTCAGAGGCAACATCAGTGTATATAAAAGCGGGGATTCCTGCATTAGTGTCTCGGTTAACTGCTGAAAAAAGTAACAGGCCTTTGATTGCGAATTTAGCAGATGATAAAATACAAGAGTTTGTTGCAAAACATCTTTTCGAGAGAAGGTTTTTCTACGAGCAAGCCGATATAATTTTACCCACAAACGCACACTCTATTGCAGAAATTACAACTGCATTAAGAATTGCACTACATTAAATAAGCAATTGCTTCCGTTCCGGTAAAAGCCACTTGCACATGCTCTTTGATAGAGGTGGATAAAGAAATTCCTTTAAAATCCGCTTTGACAGGATATTTCTTGTGATTTCTATTGACCAATACCGCCGTTTTAAAACGTTTTAAAGGCACCGCTAAGAAATGCTTGATACCGTAAATTAAGGTAGTTCCAGAGTTGAGTACATCGTCTACTAATACAAGAGGCTTGTTCATGTAATGTTCTACCGACAAAGAGGTAGTGACAGGTAATAGTGGGTTTTTCTTATCGATTACAACTTCGCAAAGCGTGACTTTTAAAGTAGAGATTTGGGTTAGTACTTTTGCAATTTTTTTTGAAAAAGCATATCCATTTCCCACAATACCAGCAATAACGACTTCTTTCTCTTCACTATTACTTTCGTAAATTTGGTATGCAATCCGTTTTATCTTTTGATTTATTTGCGCATTGCTTAAAATAATATGGTTTTCTGAAATCATATGTCTTCGGTTGTATCTTCTTGATAATCGTCTATATCTCTTCGGTCTTTTTTTGTGGGTCTGCCCGCACCTTTTTCCCGATAATAGTCTTTTGAATATTTTAAGAGTTCCATTTTTTCAAATTCTTCCTTTGGCGTCACATCTTTTTTATATTGATCTACTAATTTCGCACCAACTCTGCTCTCTGGTAAAGCTAAAGCTTTTATTTGATAGTTAATTTGATTTTTTCGAATGACAATTAATTCTCCTCCAAAAATATCTCTTGAAGGCTTTACACTTTTGGAATCAATTTTAACTTGCCCTTTTTTACAAGCCGTTGTTGCGATGCTTCTCGTCTTAAAAATGCGGATGCACCATAAATATTTGTCAATTCTCATAAAAAAAGTTAAAATATAATGTTTGTCTTTTTACAAAGGTATAAAAATGGTAGATTGCAGCCTTAAATTTTAAGATGAAATGAATAAAATAAAACATATTTTTTTACCACTGTTGCTAGGGGTGGTCCTGATCTATTCATGTGACGATGATAATAACACTTTTGTAAACCCTTTTGCGGATATTAATCATCTGGCCTTATCGATTTCTGATAATGACTCTATTGTTCAGTTTTTAAAGAATAATTATTATGACGTTGCAACGGATTCTGTAAAAACGTTAGTCAGTGGAGAAATTGCATTATATGATCAAAAAGAAAAGTTAACAATCATGGATGCTAAGAGATATGATTTGGACTACAAATTATATATCTATCATATAAAAGAGGGAAACCCTATTCATCCAGATTTTGGTGAAGCTTCCGATGATAAAGGAAATCCTACAATAGCAGATTCTATTTATGCAAAGTATTCAGGACAAAGTATACTTTCCAGTTCAGAACTAAGTGCTGTTTTTGATTCAAATACTTCTGGCAATTGGTTTTCATATGAACGATTAGCCGTAAGAGGTTGGTCATTTGGATTCACGAATTTGAAAGCTGGCTATTTAAAGAAAGAAGACAATGGTGATACTTTTAATGGGCCAATAACCTATTTAGAAGGAGGAAAAAGTATTTTCTTTATACCCTCTGGATTGTCCTATACTTCTATAAATCCAAATAATTATGCAAGTACTCTCGTGAACCAAAATTTAATGTTTAAGGTTGAGTTGTTGGACTTTGTTCAATTTACAGATCATGATAATGACGGAAGACCGTCCTCAGAGGAGGATGCCAACGATGACGGAGATTTAGAAAATGATTTTAATGACAATAGTCAGCCTGGAGTGCCAGACTATTTGAACCGAGACATCTAGGTATGCGATGCTTCTACAAATAAAAAAAAGGCTCTTGAGAAATCAAGAGCCTTTTTTTTTGAACTTTTTTATTTTATAATCTGTAAGACAAACCAAAAATAATTTGATCTATTCTGGTGTCAAATGTAACAGTAGTATCGGCAGATACATCTAAGAATTTAGATTCAATGCCATTGAAACCTCTTTCCCAACGCACATCAATTCCTAATTTTCCTAATTCGATACCCCCTCCAAATTGCAATCCAACAGTAAATCCTTTTGCATCTACATCAGAAAGATCGTTTATGCTAAAATCTGAACTGAGAATGTATTGAAAAGAAGGACCGATAAATAGATTGCCAACACCAAAAAACTTTTTCCCTAACAATACGGGAATGTCAATTTTTTGAAAATTATAAGATGTAGTGGTATTGGTTCCTTTGTAAAGAACTTCACTCTTTAAGCTTGTATATACCAACTCTGGTCGTATATACAAACCAATTATAGGAGCCTTAAAACGCAGCCAAATACCTGCGTGATATCCCGTTTTGCTCTCAGCGCCTTCGAAGACATCCACACTTGCATTGTCAATACTTTCAGAGTTATAGTTCACTCCTCCTTTTACTCCAAAGCCTACTTGGGCTCTGGTAAATTGACTGCATGCAATAGCGATGCAGCAGATTAAAATTGACTTTTTCATAGTTTTCTATTTACAATTAATTTTATTTCCTAGCGATTACTCTTTTCACTGCTTTTACAACGGCAGCTGCATCCAAACCATATTTGGCCATCAGTTGCGCTGGTGTTCCAGATTCTCCAAAAGTATCATTGGTGGCTACAAACTCTTGTGGAGTTGGTGTATTTAAAGCTAAGGTTCTTGCAACACTTTCTCCCAATCCGCCTAATTTATTATGCTCTTCAGCCGTAACGATGCATCCTGTTTTTGCTACAGATTTTAAAATTATAGCTTCGTCTAGAGGCTTAATTGTATGAATATTGATGACTTCTACAGAAATCCCGTCTGCCTCTAATTGCTCAGCAGCTTGCAAAGATTCCCATACCAAGTGTCCAGTGGCAACAATCGTTACATCCGTACCCGTTGTCAATTGAATTCCTTTTCCAATTTCAAACTTTTCATCTGCAGGCATAAATACCGGCACTTTAGGCCTCCCAAAACGCAAGTAGACAGGTCCTTCAAAATCTGCAATCGCTAGGGTTGCAGCTTTTGTTTGATTATAGTCGCAGGTATTTATAACAGTCATTCCGGGCAACATCTTCATCAAACCAATGTCTTCTAGTATTTGGTGTGTTGCACCATCTTCTCCTAAGGTAACGCCTGCATGGGAAGCACATATTTTTACATTTTTCCCTGAATAAGCAACAGATTGGCGAATTTGATCGTACACTCTTCCGGTTGAAAAATTAGCAAAAGTTCCTGTAAACGGAATTTTACCTCCGATTGTTAAGCCCGCAGCGATTCCAATCATATTTGCTTCTGCAATCCCAATTTGGAAAAACCGCTCTGGATTTTCTTTAATAAATTGATCCATCTTTAGAGAACCAATTAAATCTGCACATAAGGCAACTACGTTTGGGTTTGTTCTTCCTAACTCTGTTAAACCATCACCGAAACCTGAACGGGTATCTTTTTTTTCTGTGTACGTGTATTTTTTCATTGTAAAGTTGTAAAGTGTTGTGTTGTAAGTTTTCGTAAAAATAATCTTTTATTTCTTTTTGGGGAAACAAAAAACAGAATAGAAGTAAGACTTTTTAACATCTAACCGATAAGTCTTCTAAAATTTCAATGCAGCCACGTGATTGCTTTAGATCAGCTTCATTAATGCTTCATATAACTTGTGAACTGGCAACCCTACAACGTTAAAATAGCTTCCTTCAATACTTTCAATTCCAATAAAACCAATCCATTCTTGAATACCATAGGCACCAGCTTTGTCAAAAGGTTTGTAATTGTTGATATAATAGTGTATTTCTTCATCCGTAAGTTCCTTAAAATTCACGGTGGTACTGTCATTTATAATTTTTTGAAAAGAAGCACTTTTAATAGAGACAGACGTAATTACCTCATGTTTTTTTCCAGAGAGTCTTTTTAACATGTCAAAAGCCTCTTTTGCGTCCTTTGGTTTCCCTAAGGCTGTGCCTTCTAACCAGACAATGGTGTCCGAAGTAATTAACAAGTCTTTCTGTTGTAAGTTTGTAAATGCTTTCGATTTTAAATCCGCAAGGAAGTCGGTAATTTCTGCTGCTTTTAATTCTTTTGGATATCTTTCTTCGATTGTTTTAAGTTGAATCGAAAAATCAATATCTAAGTCTTTGAAAAATTGCTGTCTTCTTGGAGAGCCAGAAGCAAGAATTACATGATGTTCTTTTAATTTTTGTTTTAACATTTGTATATTTTAGGTATCGAAACACAAAATTAACAATCTTTTTCGTAATTATAGTCAATACCAACCAACTCTAACTATCTTTGTCCGTTCGATTCAACAAAAGATAAAAGTTAAGAAATGGCAAATCATATAAAAGGGCAAGAAGAAATATTACAAAAACTGGGAATTACTCAGTTGAACCCAATGCAAGAGGAGGCGATTGCTACGATTAATAAAAATGTAAATACCATTTTATTATCACCAACAGGAACTGGGAAAACCTTAGCTTTTGCGCTGCCATTATTAAAATTTTTAGATCCAAACATTGAAGAAATACAAGCTTTAATATTAGTGCCTTCTAGGGAATTAGCAATTCAGATAGAGCAGGTAATTCGCTCTATGGGTTCTGGTTATAAAGTAAATGCGGTGTACGGAGGTAGGCCCATGTCTAAAGATAAGATCGAACTAAAACACCTGCCAGCAATTTTAATAGGGACTCCCGGAAGGATTTCAGATCACTTTGCAAATGAACGCTTTTCAACAGACCATATCAAAACACTAATTTTAGATGAGTTTGACAAGTCCTTAGAAGTTGGTTTCGAATACGAAATGAGAGGGGTGATCAATCAATTGATTTCCTTAAATAAACGCATTTTAACTTCGGCAACACAGGGCGTTGAAATTCCTGACTTTGTTCGATTAGATCAGCCAAATACCGTTAATTATTTAAAAGCGACGACGTCTAAATTAATCATAAAAACAGTATTATCTCCTGCAAAAAATAAGTTAAATACGTTATTACACTTGCTAAACTTCCTAGGGAATCAACAAGGAATTATCTTTTGTAATTTAAAAGACAGCATTCATAATGTAAGTGCTTTTTTAGAAAGTAAAAACATAAAGCATGGTTGTTTTAGTGGTGGAATGGAACAAAAGGACAGGGAACGTTCTTTGATAAAGTTTAGAAATGGAACCAATCAAATTTTAATTGCTACAGACTTGGCGGCAAGGGGAATTGATGTCCCAGAAATGAAATATATCATTCATTATGAGCTTCCAAGAGAACTGGAGGAATTTACGCACCGGAATGGGCGAACGGCCAGAGTTTCTGCAAAAGGGACTGCCTACGTCTTGAAGTGGAAAGAAGAACGGTTGCCAGACTTTATCAAACATGCGGATTTAGAGAATATTTCTAAGCAGGCAGAAAGAAAACCAGTATTTTGGGAAACCTTATTTATTTCTGGGGGAAGAAAGGATAAAATATCAAAAGGAGATATTGCCGGTTTGTTTATAAAACAAGGAAATTTAACAAAGGATCAATTAGGGGATATAGAGTTAAAACAAGACTGTGCTTTTGTTGCAGTTCCGGCTAATTTAGCTTCTGAATTGGAGGAAAAGTTAAATAATTCTCGTTTAAAAAAGAAAAAAGTAAGAATTTACGGAGTATAAGGAGCATTAATTTCCCAGTGATACCGCGGGTTTTTAATAAATTTTAATAAAAAAGCGTGATTTTTTTATAATTATGTGCTTTATTTGAACTAAAGGTGCGATATTTGCACAATAATATTACAAATTAAATTATAACAAGATGAGTAAAGGTACAGTAAAGTTTTTCAATGAATCTAAAGGATTTGGATTTATTACAGAAGAAGGAGTTGATAAAGATCATTTCGTACACATTTCTGGATTAGTAGATGAAATCAGAGAAGGTGACCAAGTTGAATTTGACTTACAAGAAGGAAACAAAGGATTAAATGCAGTTAACGTAAAAGTTATCTAATATAAATTCATATTTTTTCAAAGAAAGCCCGTCTATAAAGATGGGCTTTTTTAGTATATTGTATTTAAGGTTTTAGCAGTTTCTTTAGAAACAAAATTCGACAAAGAGCTCCGCTGCAAAAAACACCCCCTCATTCGCATTCCCAAAAATATATTTTATGTCAATACAGTTTTCAGATTTAGGAATTAACTCCGCATTGCAAGAAGGTTTAAACGATTTAAAAATTGCTACGCCTACAGAAATTCAAGAAAAGGTAATTCCGATTGTTCTAAATCAAAAAGAAGATGTGGTGGCATTGGCGAAAACAGGAACTGGTAAAACTGCTGCATTCGGATTGCCACTATTGCAATTAATAGATGTAAATAACCATGATATTCAAGCAATAATTTTAGCTCCGACAAGAGAACTAGGACAACAAATTTCTGCGAATCTGACTTCGTTTGCAAAATACGCCCCCGAAATTTCTATTGCCACTATTTGTGGTGGAATTCCTATAAAACCCCAGATAGAGCGCTTAAAAGAAGCAACACACATAGTTGTAGCCACACCGGGAAGATTGGCAGACTTAGTAAAACGCGAAGCGATTGATATAAAAAAAATAAAGTACTTTGTTTTAGATGAAGCGGACGAAATGGTGACTGCGCTAAAAGAAGGTTTAGACCATATCATTAAAGAAATTCCCAAAGCAAGAAGAACTTTCCTTTTTACTGCAACGCTTCCAGGAACTTTAAAGCAACTCATACAGAATTATATGGCGCCTCATGTGCTGCATATTAAAGCCAATATGGATACTTTAGGCCATCAAGGTATTGACCACAAATATGTGGTGGTTGCGCCCATTGAAAAATTAGAAGTTTTGTTACATTTTTTAAATTCAAAGGCTGGGCAGCGTGGAATTATTTTCTGTAAGACCAAAGCAGCAGTGAATAAACTTGCCAAAAACCTTGCGATTAATAAGTTTTCGTCAGGTGCCATACATGGTAGTTTGACACAAGGAATTCGAGATCGAATCATGGGTCAATTTAGAGACGGACATCTTGATATTTTGGTTGCCACAGATTTGGCTGCACGTGGTATTGACGTAAAAGAGCTTTCGTATGTGGTAAATTATCACTTACCGGACACCTATGATGCCTATGTGCATCGAAGTGGGAGAACAGCAAGGGCAGGGGCAAGTGGCTTGTCTTTAACTATTATTCAACAAGAGGAATTGCAGGATATTGGTGATTTTGAAAAAGCATTGGACATTCGGTTCGAAATATTTAAAAAAGCAGATGCGAAAAGTATCGAAGAAAATAATGGCTTGATATGGGCTAATAAAATTTTTAAAACCAAGGTCAACAAAACGGTTTCGGAGGCTTTTAAATCTCAAATTAAAACCATCTTCCATCATTTGACAAAGGAAGAGCTTGTTGATAAAATATTGTCAAATTATATTGCTACCACAAAAAATACAGGCAGCAACTCTGAAGGCGCAAAAAAGAAAAACAGGAAATAAATAACGTACTATTTAGACCACAAAAAAAAAGGATTCCAAATCATGGAATCCTTTTTTTTTTGAGGTGCAACAAGTGACGAAAGACTGAATTACTGTTTTGCAGGAAGCGCTTTTAGTTGAATACAACCTAAAACATGCAACAGTCTCATGATGACATAGGTGACATCAATTTCATGCCATTTTACACCAAAATTTGCACTACTAGCGTGTTTGTGGTGGTTGTTATGATATCCTTCTCCCATCATTAAAAAATCAAAAGGAAATAAGTTTTTACTCGTGTTGCTCATTTTATAGTTCACATAGCCATAAATGTGCGCAAACCAATTGATAATTACGCCGTGTATGGGTGCCATTAGTAAAGCTACAGGCAACAGTGCCCATTGCCACAAAGCCGTTGTAAAATAAGCGAAGAATAGGATATAGAAAGATATCCAAAGCAATCTAGAAAAGCGAGAGCTTGCGAAGGCATCAAAACTTTTCCATTGAGGCACATTTTTTGTAAACTTTGCGTCTACCGCAATGTTTTGATCATTAATATCTTGATAAATTGTTTTTGTTTTCCACATCATCGCAAACAAATTAGGATCATGAGACGGACTGTGTGGATCTTTTTCGGTGTCCGTATATGCATGGTGCATTCGATGCATAATTCCATACCCATAAGCACTTAAATAGCTAGAGCCTTGGAAAAACCAAGTTAAAATAAAGGAGATACGCTCCATTGTTTTTGACATTGTGAAAACTTGATGGGCTGCATAGCGGTGCAAAAAGAAAGATTGAAAAAACAAACCTCCATACCAAAGAACCAAAACAAAAATTACGATCACCATTATCTTTTTTTACAAAGATAATTTGATATTACTGGCAAAACAATGAACCTAAATCAATAAAACTAAGATTATATCCGTTTTCTGATTCTACTTAAAGCTTGGGCTGTAACTCCAATATAAGAGCTAATGTATTTTAAAGGAATAATCTTCAAGAGCTCAGGACGTTCTTTAAATAATTTTAAATAACGTTCCTCAGCAGTTAGGTTTAATAGATTTTGTTCTCGTGTAGATTTGATTAAAAAAAGACGCTCTGCCGTTAATCTTCCAATGAGATTTCCAATTTGCGTTGTTTTGTATACTTCTTGTAAATCTGTATAGCTAATGCTTAGAATACTGGTCTCTGTTAATGTTTGTAATTGATACAATGAAGGTTTTTGAGTTAGAAAGGAATCATACGCACTTACAAACTGATCTTTAAAACTAAAGCCAAATGTAATTTCCTTTTCCGGATTGTCTTTTGGGATAAAAAGGCGCACAACACCGTATTCAATAAAAGAGATATGCGCTTCAATCTCATTTATTTTTAAAAATACGGTTTTCTTTGAAAGTATACGGCGTTGTAATTTCGATTTAAAAAATTCCCAATCTAAGGAAGAAATATTGGCAATTTGATCAATGTATGTTTTTATCTGCTCCAAAGGTGCTGTTTCATTTAATGAATGTACTAAGATAAGGATTCATTTAATGTATAAAGTGATTCACGAAAATTAAATACCGTTAAACAATTATTTTTAATGAACCGATTTTTTTTAGAGATGGGTTGCATATAAAATCAAAAAAATACCCAATAGAATACCGGTTAAAGGAATTAATTTTTTGCGCTTATTTTTTTCTTTGAACAAAATTCCGCCAAGCAACACAGCAATTATTAACTGACTTCTTTTAATCGCAGACAATAACATAATTAAGGCATCCGGGTCTTGCAGTGCTTTGAAATAAAAATAGTCTGCAACCTGCAGCAATACCCCAACAGCAATCATGCTCCATCGGAATTTAAAAGCATTGCGTTTTGCTGCATATGGAAACCAATTGATTGATAAGATCCCAATTAAAATAAGAAGGGTGTACCAGCAGAACCAAAATTGCAAGGTCTGCGGATTCAGAAGCAGGTGTTGAATTAAAAATTTATCATACAAACCACTGGAAGCACCTAGTAATGTGGCCGCAATGATTGCGAAAATCCATTTATTTCGTTTGAAATTGATGCCTTCCTTTTTGCCTAATTTAGAGTATAAGAGTACGGAGAAGATAATTAAAAAAAAACCGATCCATTGTAAAAAGCTGGGTTGCTCTTTATAAATTAGTAGGGCACCTATCAAGGTGAAAAAAGGGCCTGCAGAGCGAATTGGAACTACAATCGTAATGGGTAAGTGTTTCAATGCTTGGTATGCTAAAACCCAGGAAGCGGTCATTATGACCGACTTTATCATTATATAGCCATGCGTTTCCCAAGGAATTGGGGTAATATAAAACCCTATTTTTTGGGTATATTCAGAAAAAAAGAGGGAGCTTATAAAAAACGGGATAAGCAATAGAAAGCCCGAGGTTACCGTTCCTAAAAGTACCGGAAAAACTTCATTTCCCTGAACGGCATGTTTTTTACATAAGTTATGTAATCCTAGAAAGAATGCTGCTAATAAGCCTAAATATATCCACATGGCGCGAATATAGTTTTTTAAGGCCGGCAGTGCTTAGAAAAAAAATCATTTTTAAAAACAAGATGTATTGTAGCGCAACGCCTACTTTTTAAATGGAGTATTATGGCTATTAATAAAAAAAGGGCGGTCTCTGTAGACCGCCCTTTAGCAATACATCCTATTTTTATTTATTGTAAGCTTTCTCTTAATTTTTCCGCTACCAGTTCAGAGGATGCTGGATTTTGTCCTGTAATTAAGTTTCCGTCTTGCACTGCATATGCGGCCCAATCTTCTTTTTTAGAATACACACCACCATTCTCGGACAACATGTCTTCCACTAAAAAAGGAACGATTGAAGTCAGTTGCACTGCAGCTTCTTCACTATTTGTAAAACCGGTTACTTTCTTGCCATTTACTATCGGAGTTCCATCCGTGTTTTTTACATTTTTTAAGGCAGCAGGAGCGTGGCATACAAAGGCAATTGGCTTTTGTTGCATATTGAATTTTTCAATTAAAGCAATGGAGCTGGCGTTCTTTGTTAAATCCCATAAAGGTCCATGCCCTCCTGGATAAAAAACAGCATCAAAATCATCTGGATTCATATCCGCTAATACCTTTGTATTTGTAATTAAAGCATTGGCTTCCGTGTCTTTATTAAAACGATCTGTAGCCGCTGTTGCAGCATCAGGACTCGCACTGCTTGGATCTATTGGTGCAGCACCTCCATTGGGTGTTGCAACGGTAATGGAGGCTCCTGTATCCGATAATAAATAGTACGGGCTGGCAAATTCTTCTACCCAAAAGCCTGTTTTATTTCCTGTATCTCCTAATTGACTGTGTGATGTAAGTACAAATAATATATTCATGTTTTCTTTTTTAATAATTAATTTTCTTCTCAATATTTTTAAAAAGCTACTGTTATTTTTAAACTGTAAAAGTGCTGTGGTCTTTTGTTTTAATAGGACATTTTTACAATTTCTTCAATATTTTCAGGTGTTAAGGATTTGTGTTCTCCCAATCCTAACCACCCTCGATTTGTAAAGCGCTTTGCAATGATTTCTGCAGTGCCTTCAAAGTCTTGCGTGTAATCAGATAACTTGGTGTCTATTCCTAATTCATGAAAGAAAGCGACTGTTTTATCAATGGCCGCTTGGGCTCTTTCATCAGTACTTCCCTCCGTAATATTCCAAACACGTGCTCCATATTGTGCTAATTTTTCCTTTTTAGCATCAAAATTGAAGGTGTAGTGACTTGGTGTAATAATGGCTAGAGTTCTTGCATGGTCAATTCCATACAATGCAGTCAATTCGTGTCCCATAGCGTGCACAGCCCAATCTGTAGGTACTCCTTTTTGAATTAATCCATTTAAAGCCATGGTGCAACTCCACATAAAATTAGAGGCTGCATTATGGTCAGAAGGGTCGTTTAATACCTTCGGAGCTACTTCAATAATCGTTTGTAAAATACTTTCTGAAAAACGATCTTGCAGTATAGCGCCATTTGGATAGGTCATGTACTGCTCTAAAACATGTGTAAAAGCATCTGTTAATCCATTTGCTAACTGCCGTTTTGGAATTGAAATAAGCACTTTTGGATCTAAGATGGAGAATTCAGGAAATAATCCAGGACCACCCATCGCTAATTTTTCTTTTGTTTCTGTTCTCGTAATTACTGCGCCAGAATTCATTTCAGATCCTGTTGCAGGCAAGGTGAGTACCGTTCCAAAAGGCAGGCCTTTTTCTGTTTTGATGTTTTTTGATAGGATGTCCCAAGGAGTTTCCCCTTCGTATAACGCTGCTGCAGATAAAAATTTAGCACCATCAATTACAGAACCACCGCCTACTGCTAATAAATAGGTGATGTTTTCATCTTTGATAATTTTTAAAGCATTTAGCAACACTGCATATTCCGGATTTGCAGGAATTCCGGAAAATTCTAGTACATCCAATCCAGACAATGCTGTTTTTACTTGCTCATAAATACCATTCTTTTTGATGCTTCCTCCGCCGTAGAGCAATAATACTTTTGCGTTTTTTGGTATTTCATTTTCTAATTTTCCAATCGAATCTTTTCCAAATATTATTTTGGTCGGATTTTTAAAATCAAAATTGTTCATTTTTTTACTGTTTTAGGGAATTATTTTTAATACTTAATTTTATGCAGGTACTTTAATACTGCTCCAGGCAGCTTGATAGGCCTCCTCTACGTGTGTGGCATCCAATTTAAAAGCGCCTCTTTTTTCTGACATCATTAAAAAGGACAATGGATTAATGGTGTAGGCATACAACAGGTAATCTGAGATTGGTTTGATAATGCCGGCATCCTTGCCGCGAGCCCAAAGGTCGAGTAGGGGCTGTAAGTGTTTGATGCCTTCTTGCCTGCTAGTTTCGTCAATCATTGGTGTATTGTCGCATTGTGCCAAAAACATAGCATATTTGCACTCCTTGAGTTTAAAATCTGCAATACGTTTCCAAATAATCTCAAAACCCGCCGCCACAGGCATTTTTTCTGTGTAGGTTTCAAAAGCGTAATCCGTATATTTTCCTTTGACTTCGATGTATGTTTTATTTACAAGGTCTTGCTTGTTCGCAAAATATAAATAGATCGTTGCAGGGGATACCTGTGCCATGTGTGCAATCTTACTCATAGAGGTTGCGTGAAAGCCGTTGTTGTTGACCAACTCGATAGTCGCTGCAATTAATGCGTTTCTTTTTTCAATACTTTTTTGTAGTGCTGCCATATTGTTATTTCTACCACAAAGGTATGAATAAAAATGAACGTTCATTCTTTTTTAACAAAAGTTTAGGTTCTATTGCTATTGCTCCGCAGTAAAGTGCAACAGATTTCTCTAAAAGCGAAAGAAGTTAATAAAATTTGGGTGAACGTTCAAATTCAGTTCTTTTTTATTTAAATTAGCTGTAAATTACAGCACACTAAAATTGAATATTATGGAATTGACTGGATACGTTATTATCGCTTTGAAAATTATCGTGGGTATTAGTATTTTAAATGTTTGGCTTTTACAAAAGAACAAGGCAACTATTTGGAGAGGTGGTACAGCAAAAACTATTTTTGAGGAATTTGAAGCATATGGTTTGTCAAGACAGTTTTGCTATATTATTGGATTTTCAAAAGTAAGTTTAGCACTTATCTTGTTGGCTTCCATACAGTTTACTGCACTTACTTTAATAGGTAGTTTAGGGCTAAGTCTTTTGCTTTTTGGATCGATATTGGTCCATATTAAAATTAAGGATGTTTGGTATAAATCATTTCCAGCATTTTTATTTATGGTAATGAATCTGATAATTGCATACACAACGCTTTAAAAATAGGCGTAATACGTTTTAATTGCAATCAATAAATTTAGGGTGGCAAAGGTAAATGCCGGTGCTGACTTAATGAAATTATCTCTAATCTTTAGGCGCACTAAAAAGCCAAAAAGCATCAAAACACTTAATCCAATAGCTGCCAACAATAATAGTAAGGGTGTAAAATACAACCCAATTAGTAAGCCTCCTGCACCTAATAATTGAAGAAACCCTGTTAATTTTCTAAACTTTGGCAACGCATATCTCTCAAACTCAGCGATGATGAATTTTGAGTAAAAGCAGTTTATGCCGAAATAAATAAATGCTAAACTTGAAAACCAAGTCAATGCTACCAATAAATTCACTTTTTTTTTTTAATGTTAACGATTATATCTTTTCAAGATATTTCAATAAAAGTAGCGCTATTTGCGCTCTTAAAGAAATTTAATACCTCAAAAAAATGCTAATTTTTTTGTTAAAAAACAATGTTTAAACTTTTTTTTTATTAAAAAGTATGTCGTTTTTCTTCCGTAGAAGATGCACTTAACAGCTGATTGAATGTTTTTACAATATCGAAGTTTTGCGTGATTTCATCAGATACGGCAACTCCTGAAATCCCAGTTTTTAGAATCTCCGAAATATCCTTTGTCGTAATATTTCCGTCACCAATAATTGGTGTTTTGGTCTGTAAAGCTTCTAAAATTGTAGTATAGCCATTGAAACCTAGTGCTGTATTTTCTGTAGGTAGGGTTGCTACAGTTCTAAAAGGACGCAACGTAATATAATCTACTTGTTTTTCAAGCAGGTTTTCACATTCTTTTAAAGTATTGGCTGCAGCACCAATAAGCTGCCATGTGTACAAATGAATTCTTGCGGTAGCAGGACAGCTGTCTTTTTGTTCGAGATGTACGCCATCTGCTTTTATTTCTTTCGCTATTTTATAAGCTCCACTTAGGATCAACCTTGTTTGAAAGTATGCCGTAATCTCTCGTGCTTCTTTCGCTAGTTTTAAGTACTTCTTTTCGGAGATGTTTTTTACATCCAATTGTACCAGTTCTGCACCTGCAGAGCACGCTTTCTGTATGTTTTCGATGTGCTCTTTTGGTGTGGCTCCTTGAGAAATATAATGTAGTTTTGGAATCATTGGGGTTGTCTGTTTAGTGCTGTAATACCTATCGTTTATACTGTGATTTTTCTAGAATACTGCATAAAATGAGATTCTAAACGCTTTAGCATTGGGTTTATTTTTTCCGAATAAGTTACATATTGACATTTGTGAATACTTTGTGTAATGGCCATAAGATCTGCATATGCAGTGCTTTTTGCCAGAAACTCAGCATCATCAATATTAAAAATCTTAAGCTGTGTAGTATTTAAACCTTCTGATAATAATAACTTGTGCATTGTTTTAGGAGTGACAATTAGAATATCTACTCCTTCAAATATTTCTGAAGTGAGGACTTCAATATGAAACTTATCGTCGCAGGCATATACCCGCAATGAGGTATGTCTGGTATATTTTATAATTTCTTCGAACAGCACAAATGCGCGTTCTCTATTTTCTACTAAAATGATAGCTCTTGGAGCAGTTCCTACTTCTTCACATTTCAATTTTTGCAGAGTGGTCAGAATAAGTGTTGTGGTCTTCCCACTTCCTGTTGGTGCCGTGCAGTATATATTTGCACCACTTTTTATAATCGGAATACTTTTACTTTGGAAAGGAGTGGGGATGCTTATTTCAAAGAATGCAAGTTTTTCTTTAATATCGGAATGTAATTTTTTAAAAGGCATAGGAATTAAAAGGGTATCTGATACTCGTGAAAAGCGTTAGAATTGCGGCAAATATACAATTAAATTGAGTCTTCGGAATTTTATTTAGTAAGAAGCGGTTTAAAGCAGGTTTTGTTGCCTAAAGAGAATCGTTGACTTTTATTTTTTACATCAAATTCAAGTGTTTAAAGTATCTAAAACAACTTGTGTAGGTGCTCTTGCAGTCTTCCGAAATCATGAATAGCACCTAAATAAAGTGCTATTTAAGTATTTTTACGAACATTCCATCTATTTTTTGTCCGAGTCGTATTTTATACGACAAGGACATATACTTGCTGTGCGCGATTGTGCAAAAGTATGGAGGTCCTTAGACAACAAAGCGAATGCTGTTTTTTAATTGTGAAAGGATATGCGCATGCCCAATAAAAGAACCCACCTTATTTCTTAATAACTTTAGCAGTAGCCTCCATACCACTGTCTCCCTTTAAATTCAGAAAATACATTCCTTTTTTTAGTTCGCTAATATTAATTTCTCCTATTTTAAAATTGACTTGAAATGTTTTTATTTTTTGACCTAAAGGATTGAATACTGTAATTTTTCTCAGTGTCTGTGCCGCACTTATTCTTAATTTGTTGCTGGTTGGATTTGGAGATACCGTAAAGGCAATGGCAGCATTTGAAGTTGTGGCAAGCGTAACGTCTGAAGTTGCTTGCCAATTAACAGGCAAGGAATTGTCAGCGTTTACATCCATTAACTCCAAATAAAAACCATCTCCATCGGCAGTTTCTGGCCAAGGAGCGCTGTCTTCGTAGGCTACCTGATCGATGATATTCCCAAAAGCATCTGACAGTATTAAATGGTAACTGCTATTTGATAAATCTCTTTGAAATACGCCAAAAGGAGCTGTACCATATCTAGCAAGATACACTTCTGCGTTTCCAGCTAAAACCATACGCTGTCCAGCTTCGATGCTAGCACCTTGAGGAAATTGATAGGATACTCCAAGTTTACTCAGGTAAACTCCCGTTAAATTTACCGCGATAGTTCCTGTATTTTGAATTTCTAAAAATTCAGAATCCTTACTTTTTGGGAATGCGTCTGTTTCTAGGGGATTGTAATTAATTTTAGTAATTACTAAAGAAGGCGTTGTTATTGAATTACAATTAGAAAAACTACCAAGATTATTTTTCATCCAACCAATGCGGGCACTCACCCAGTTTTTTAAATTGCTAATTTCTCTTGAAAAATCATCAATTGTTTCCCAGCGTTCATGCTCTCTTGCAACCGCTTCAGAGATCAACGCGACGTTGCTATCGATCAAACTAGATATCGTATAATAGTTAAGTGGCTCTCCAGCTTTCGTTAGGGAATCAAATCGCTTCGCTAGGTAACACTTAAAAAGAGTATTCGAAAATAAATCATTCCAAAAGTACGCACCTGTATTACTATATTCAAATTGCCAAACATCGGTATGACTTCGGTCGTAATTAGTCCCGAAAAAACCAAACAAGTCATTTCCAAAGGTTAAATTATAATCCCAAATAGGACCTGCCCTTAATTTCCCCCCTCGGTCTTTGTGGTAATACGTGCTTAAGGCATAGGCATCAACATTAGAGGATATCTCTGCCATCAACATGTAGTCTACAAAAGAGGGTACATCTATCAGCCTGGGATAGCCACTATAAATATTTGAGTTGTTTGCACTTTCATCTAAATTTCTAAAAACCGATTCGATGTATGAAGATTGTGTTTCCGTAATGTCCTCTGAACTTGGCTTTTCATGAATATATAAAGCACCATTGTTATACCAAGCTTCAGGGTTTTCCTCAGAAGTTCGATCTGTTTGCATCAGGTATCCACCAGTAACCTCTGGAAATGAATTTTCATCCGTATCTAATTTTGCAATATCCACACGATCGCCGTCGCGTTTTATTTTTTCTGAAATTGCATATAACCCGATATATTCTCCATTAAGTACTACTTCGCAATATTTTAAATTAGCAGCATATTGACCCATTTGTCGCGCCATTTCATAGCTAATATAGTCACGCATCATACTGTCATCAAAAGCAAATGAATTTAAAAGCCAGTCATCTTCTTTTGCCATTCCTAATAATTTCACACTGTTATCTTCAATACCGTCGTCCTCTAAAGTATCAAAGCCGTATGGTTTTTTATCCAAGGCTTGTGAAGAGGAACCTCTAGTTTCGATACCGATAGTCCCGGAATAATCTAAAAATTCATCGGTATCGGCGTCTGTTAGAAAATTTCGAGCACCGTCAGGCCGTTGAATTATTTTCATAGTCGCCAGTATTTTTGGCTCATCGGGAATGTCTGCACCATCGGTAGTATTGATAATAACAATCGGTAGGTTACTATCCGTAAATGTAAGGGTGCTTTCACTGAATACATAGGAACTTGTATAGACCGCGGATGGTATATAGTTTTCTAAAAATATGCGTGCACGCACCGTAGTATTCTCGTTGATTTCAATAGGATCTGTATACAGTGTGGCATTTTCTGAGGGAGTCGCTCCATCAAGAGTATACCTGATAACTTGAGCTGAAGTATTTCCCGACAACGTTAAACTTATAGGTTCAGTAATAATCCCCTCAGGTTGTGAGAAAATAACTTCACGCTGTACACTGCCGGCATATTCCTGGGTAGAATTGGCTGCACCTGGGGTAGTTTCTGCATAACTTACAAGTTCTCCAGAAGTTGTAGAGATTCCAATAGAGGTGTTTTTAGGAAGATTTTCTGCCAATATCTGACTTAATGTGTTGCCCGAAGCAGTTGTTAAACTTAGGGTTTCTGAGCTCGAGGATATTTTAAAATTTGTATGCAACTTGGTCGTTGTAAGCTCCAATATTGCAGGGGGTTCAACACCAGTACTACTTGGAAGTGAAAAGACGGCGGATAAGAAGGGTATGATGGTAAAATCAGAAGAGTTTGCACTAATATTGTGTGCTTGAATGGTTAAAACGTTATTTGATCCCTCATTTAAGAAGGAATTAAAATTTGATATCAGAAATCTTTCTGGTTTTCCTCCTGCATATATTTGTGCCTCGTGATCGGTAATCGTGCTTGCATTGTATGCGGGTCGTGTTCCATTAATATTTGCTCTTGCAACTTCATTTCCGTTGATATATGCTACAAAGGCATCGTCATAATCGACATCTAAAATTAAGGATGACATGGCAGTGAGATTGTCAATAGTAAATGTTTTTCTAAGATATATGGAGCGGGTTCCATCTAGAATTTCGGTAGCATCATCTCCATCAGCATAGCCAAATCCAGAAGGGCCTGAGCTCCAATTTGAAGCATCATAATTTAAACTATTCCAATTCGCATTGGGCTCAGAGGTTGGTATTAAGAATTTAAATTCATCTCCTTGATTTACCAGTGTTCTGGGATAGCTAATAGCAGTTCGATCTTTACTTGAAGCCCATAAGAGTAGGTATTCATTTGGCGCTAATGTACTATTTGGAAAGGTCCATTTTCCAAGATCATTTGAATCATCAGACAAGGTCCAGCCATTCATTGAAACAACTTCCGTTCCAAAATTATGAATTTCTAACCAGTCTGGAGTATCTCCATCTTCGTCTGTATACATGGAATTAGAAGAGACTACTTCATTTATTCTTACGTCTTGTGCTGTTATATGATAGCTGCTGCATATTAAAATACCTAATAAATAGCATGCTTTAATATTCTTAAAATTCTCTTTTTTTCGCATTCTTTTTTTTTACTATAATCTCGGTCCCCAACCATTTTTAAAAAGGGTGTCTTTTAATACAAACCTAATAAATTAAAATTTTGTAGGAATCAATTTCGTCTCATAAAAACCATACAAAAACAATACATTAAAAGCGATCTGCTTTTTTGATGTGTGTATTTAGTAGTTTTATTTTTGTTTTGAAGTTTCAGAAAGATGCGCCATTTTTAAAGATACTGAAAAATTAATGGGATACAAATTAGGGGTCTTTTTAATCCATATAGAAGGATTAGAATTCAGAATTAAGGATTGAAAAAGTGGTGTTTAATTTCCTATATATAGCCTGTTACTTCTGCTTTTATGAAAAGTTTTCATAGTTTTCAAAAATTCTTTTTACTTCCTCTATTTTTATTGGTTTTATAATGTAGTTAGAGATTTCACTTATTTTTCCCGCACGTTCTATATCTATAGGGTCCACCGAAGAACTTAGCATAAAGATCATAATTTTTTTTGTAATCTCCGTTTTTATACGCGCATATTCTTCTATAAACATCCATCCATCCATAATGGGCATATTGACATCAAGAAAAAGTACATCTGGAATTTTGTCGTGCTTCGTTTTATTATCAATAAGATAATCAATCGCTTTTTCTCCATCCAAAAAACTATGAATGCTTTCCGCTAATTTATGTTCGTTGATAATCCTGGTTAACATAAACTGATAAATTGTATCATCATCTATGATTCCTATGATGGGGAGTTTTTTTACCATTATTTATATTTCTTTAAAATTACTTTAAAGGCAGTTCCTTTATTAACTTCACTTTCTACAGTTACGGAGCCACCTACAGCTTCAATTTGAGTTTTAGTCATAAAAAGTCCAACCCCTTTAGAATCAGGGTGTCTGTGGAAGGTGTTATTCAGTCCGAAAAGCTGCTCCCCATATTTTTTTAAATCTATTCCCAAGCCATTATCGCTTACAAGAAGTACAACCTGGTTGTTGGTAACTTCTGTACTGAAATGAATCTGTGCAATGCGATCATGGGCGCGATATCTAATGGAGTTAGATAAAAAGTTTAGCAGGATACTTTCCATATATAGTTTTGGGTATTCAATAGTCGGAGCTTTGGAAAAGTCAGCGGTTATTACTGCTTTTGAAGCTGTTATTTGACCCTCTAAAATTTCCAGTGTCTTCGTAAAAACAGTCTCAAAAATAATAGCATCATGCGCAATCCCTTTATTTCCTTGTATTTTAACCGAATCAATTAATTCATTCAATGTTTCATTGAGATGATCAATAACGATTTCAACTTTGGAGAAGAGCATCGCTTTATCTTCTATATCGGTATTTCCTTTGTAGAAATCCCTTAATCCCATAAGGTTACTAACAGGTGCCCTTAAGTTATGAGATGCAATATGAGCAAAAGTAGAAAGCTGTTTATTCTTGTTTTCTAAATTTTGGTTTAATATTTCTAATTGCAATTTTTGTTTTGAAATTAATTCAGCACGACTTCGCAATTCTTTATTGACTGCAATTAATTTATCAGAGAGCTCATTCGCATTTCGTTTGGATATTAAAAGTTCTTGCTCGTATTTTTTCCTTTGCGAAATATTGAATACTGCTGAATGTGTATATAAATGGGTTCCTGAGATATCCTTTACTTCTACGGAGTTTATTAGGACAGGAAACTTAGTCCCCTCTTTTTTTGTAAAATTGAAATTTACCTCCTCTACAGTGCCACTTAACTTTAACGCTGGAGTATAGACATTTTCAAAATATATTTTTCCACCAAGTGAAAGAAAATCTATGAACTTTTTTTTACCGATAACTTCTTCTCGCGAATAGTTGGTAAGTTCCAAGAAATTCCTATTTGAATCTATGATGGTACCGTTGGGTAAGGAACAAAAATAACCGCTAGGAAAGCTGTTATAAAATTCTCTATAATCTATATTGTAGTCCATTTGATATGCTGCTTTTATTCCACTATATTAAATAGCTTTTCATTGCCTCAATCGTTTGAACGGGAGCACTGAGGTGGGGGCAATGTCCTATGGTTTCCAATATAACAAGTTTGCTGCTAGCGATGTTGTTATTTACAAATTGTCCTACTTCAATGGAAGCAATAGCATCTGTTCTGGATTGTATGATTAGGGTATCCGTAGTCAGTTTTTTAAGGTCCTCTCTATTGTCTCCTAAAAAGGTAACTTTTGCAAAATGAGTTGCTATCTCTGGGTTGTTTTGACAAAAACTTGCCTCTAATTCTGCTGCTAATTCTGGTCTGTCAAGATTGTCCATAATCACAGGTGCCATGGCACTAGACCATCCTAGGTAATTGGCATCTAAGGTTTCTAAAAGTTCGTCAATATCTTTTTGATCAAACCCTCCAAAATAAGAACCCTCATTAATGTATCGGGGAGATGGACCAATCATAATTAATTTTTTGAAAAGCTCGGGTCTTTTAATAGCTGCAAGTGTCGCGATCATAGCACTCACCGAATGCGCAACCATATAGATATCTTGCAAGTTTAGCGCATCACAAATTTCGATGATGTCATCTGCATGGCCCGCAAGCGAACTGTATTTATCAGAGTGATATGCCTTTTCATCCGAATTTCCAGAACCAACAAGGTCGATCAGGATTATTTTATAGGTATCTTTAAAGTGAGGAGTAATAAATCGCCACATATTTTGATCACATCCATATCCATGCACTAGGAACATGACTTTACTACCGGTACCGCATATGGTTACATTATTTTGTTTTATTAATTTTTCTAGCATAGAATTCGTTTTAGTAGGAATCTAATTTCAATATTTGGGGAGCCTACCTTTTCTAAAAAAGTATTAAATAAAAGCAATAATGTGAGTAGAACCCCCTAAATGTAATTAATTTTTTTTCAAACGTAGTCAGAATTTTTGGTTTAAAATTCTAATTATTAAGATTCCTTGCAAAAAGAGACAAAATGGCAGTTGTAGCTATAGCTTAGGATTAGTGGCTTTAAAGAAGTTATTTTCATTAAAAAAGACCTTTTAAAATTTCAAGAGGAACCCCATACAACCCCTTTTAAAATAAATAAAAATGCTCCATAAAATTTTTAATTAAAAAGGCAGTTCATTTGCAAAGCCTGTAGCAAACGATTTATATTTTGTTTTCAGCAGGTATTTTTAAGGTAACCGCAGATACTGCGACAAATGTGGGATTTACAGAATGTTTTCTCCTTACAACAATAATAGCTGAATATATACTTAGTTTTGAGCTATAAATAAGAATTTAAAACAACATTTCATGGTTAAAATAGTATATGTAGGGTTTGGTATTGTATCACAAGGTTTGGCTGAAATTATTTTAGATGCACATTCTATATTGCCGACTTCTAAAGAGACGGAAATACAAACAGTAGGAATACTGGATACTATGAAAGGGAGTAAGATGGACGCGAATGGCATCAACATGCAGGAAGTACTAGCAAACGCGCAAAAAGGAGATTATAGTTTGTTAACAGAAAACATACTTGACATTTCGAAAGCAATACAAGAAGTTCAGGCAGATATTATCATTGAAGCGAGTTTTACAGATATAAAAACTGGGCAACCAGCAATCTCGCATATTGAAGCGGCACTAAAATCTAACAAACACGTGGTAACCACAAACAAAGGCCCTTTTGCCGTGGCATATGAAGAAATTTTTAAGCTAGCTAAAGAAAGAAATAAAACGGTAGCAATTGAAGGAACGGTTATAAGCGGTACTCCAATTATCAACGTTTTAAATACAGGGCTTTTAGGTGCACAAATAACTGCGGTAAGCGGTATTATGAACGGCACCTCTAATTATATTTTAACTGAAATGGAGTCTGGTATGTCGTACGAAAAAGCACTTTCACAAGCGCAGGAGCTTGGATATGCAGAAGCAGACCCTACCAGCGATGTGGAAGGTTTAGATACTTTGGCAAAGGTGCTAATTTTAGGAAATGTTGTTTTTAATACACAGTTACTCCAAGAAGAAATTGAAGTAAGTGGCATCTCTAAAATTACGCTCGCAGATATAAAAGAAGCGACCTCAAACAACATGCGTTATAAATTAATTGGACAGGTATGGAAAGATAGCCAAGGCAAAGTGCAAGGCGCAGTGCGTCCTAAACTAGTGCCTATGGAGGATTCTTTATACGGTATTTCAGGGGCTACCAACGCATTAAAAATTACCTCTAGTATTTTAGGCGATACCACCATCATTGGAGCAGGAGCAGGAAAAGCTGAAACCGGTTTTGCTTTGTACAATGACATCATCTCAATAGTTAACGGTTAAATTTCAAAATATGCTGATCGATCAAAAAAACACAGTTACACTGCCTGTTTACAACAGTTACACAGGAGAAACCATAGGAACCGTACCCCAAGCTACATCGGAAGATGTAATGCAGGCATTAGACCTTGCAAAAAAAGGAGAGGCCATTGGTAAAAACATGCCCGCGGCAGCAAGAGTAGCCATTCTTAAAAAGGCAGTTATACTCATGGAGCAGGACTTTGATGTACTGTCAAACCTTATTGCTACGGAAGGTGTAAAAACAATTTCTCAGGCTAGAAAAGAAGTGGAGCGTGCGTTGAACACCATGCAACTTTCCGCGGAAGAAGCCGCCAGAATATCAGGAGCTACCATTCCTTTTAATGCCGTTGCAGGTTCCGAAGACAGGGTTGGGTATGAGCTTAAATGTCCCATTGGAATTGTGGTTGCCATTACCCCATTCAACGATCCTTTAAATTTAGTTTGTCATAAATTAGGTCCTGCAATTGCAGCAGGAAACCCCGTGATATTAAAGCCAAGTGATTATACGCCCTTGATAGCTCTTAAGTTTGGGGAAATTTTGTACGAAGCGGGATTGCCAAAAGAAATGCTGAGTATTATTACAGGAGCACCAGAACATTTTGGAGATGCGCTTATAAGCGATGAACGCGTGCGATTGATCAGTTTTACTGGAGGTGTAGCCGCAGCAGAAGCGATACAGCGAAAAGCAGGCTTGAAGAAAATAGTAATGGAGCTAGGGTCAAACTCACCCGTTATTGTACTCTCTGACGCAGATGTAGCAGATGCTGTTGTCTCCTGTGTTTCCGGAGCCTTCTTTGCAAGTGGACAAAATTGTGTGGGTGTAAAGCGAATTTTCATCGATGCAGGAATTTTTGATTCTTTTGTAGCGCAATTCACAAGCCAAACGGCTGCTTTAAAAATAGGTTCACCTTTGACGGAAGATGTGGATATTGGACCTATTGTAAGCCAACAAGCCATTGCTCAAATTGACAGCTATGTGGAAGAAAGCATCAAAAACGGTGCTAAATTGATTGCTGGAGGGAAAGCCGTGGGTGCCTCGTATGTCCCTACTATTTTAGTAGCTGAATGTAGCAATGATATCGCAAACTGTAAAGAGGTTTTCGGACCTGTAGTTACACTTTCAAAGGTTGAGAACTTAGAGCAGGCAATTACCAACTGTAACAAATCTCCTTTTGGTTTGCATGCTGCTATTTTCACAAATGATATTAACAATGCCCACAAGGCAATCAAAGGTTTAGAATGTGGTGGAGTCATCGTAAATGATTCTACGGATTATAGAATAGACGCGATGCCTTTTGGTGGTGTAAAACTTAGCGGAATTGGTAGGGAAGGAGTAAAGTCTACCATTGAAGCGATGTCAGAAACCAAAGTAGTTTGTTTCAAATTAAAATTATAAAGTAGCCAAAAAAAAGTTCAGAAAAACGAACGACACTTGGACGCATCGCAATAGCATATAAAAGCCACTAGAAATCTAGTGGCTTTTGTTGTTTTATTTGGGGTCTAAATAAATTGGGAACAATGGATTTTGGGTAAAATCATAGATGAGTGACGTCTCTAAGCTTTTCACATAGTCTTTTGTAATGTGATCCATCAGTACATCTCTCAAATGGTTTTTGTCTCGCACGGCAATGTACAGGAGGAAATCGCTGTGTCCTGCCAGGTGGTAGGTATTGATAACTTCTGGCAATGCGGACATTGATTTTTTAAAGTCTTCGACTTCTTCTTTGGTGTTTTTTGTCAATTTTATAGAAACCATGGCCTCTATATTGGTCCCTAACTTCGAAGAATCCACAAAAGCATGGAACCCAAAGAATATTTTTTTTCGCTTTAATTTCCGCATCCTTTCAGAGCAGGTAGACTCTGCAATGCCCACTTCTGCTGCTATTTGCTTGTTAGATAACCGCGCATTCTGTTGCAAGAGTTTAATTATTTGCTCGTCTGTTTTGTCTAATTCGTTGTTTAGGTCGTTTTTCCGAATATTTCCCATATTTAGTTTGCTTTGTGCTAATGCTATTCTTTACAGGGCGATGATACACTATTATATTCAATATCTGAACATGCAAAGTGCAATTGTTTACAAAATGTGCTGCACTTTTTGTTGCGATGCTTTTGTGCAAGCAGTGTTTTTTAGAAAAAGCAAGTGCATTTTAGCCGGAATTTTAGAAAATATAAAGATGTTCTGCTGAAAAAATAATTTTTTAAAATAAAAAAATAAGCTTAATTTTAATGAAAATTACAAGGCAAGAATGCGCTGCTTAAAAATACAAAAAAAGGAAGCAGACAATACCACTTTGTAGGACTAATTTTAGCGGGAAATGCTATTTTAAGGAGCGGTGTTCTCCAGTAATTTTGCCATTATTTAATTTTAATTAAACTCAGTATATTGAAAAATCAATACCTAGAAGAAGCGTTGCGAGAATTGGTGAATGGACACGCAAAAAAACGGCATCCATTTCGGTACTTCGTTTTGTCCACCAATGAAAATGGAATGCCAACACAGCGCACCGTTGTGTTGCGAAAAACATTAGAAGACCAAAGTTTAGTCATCTATACGGACAAAAGGACACCAAAAGTAAAGAACCTTCAAAAGAACTCGGATTTTAGTGCCTTATTCTACGATACAAAAAAGCTCCTGCAAATACGCATTGAAGGAAAGGCCGAGTTGATAACAGATACCGCAGAGGTTGCCAAATATTGGCATACGGTGCAAGCGGCCTCTAGGAAAGACTATACTACAAAATTAGCTCCAGGAACACCCATAGAAAATCCAGAGAAAGTAGCGTATACGTCAGCAGAAAATCATTTCTGTCCTTTAAAACTTGTGCCACACACCCTTGAATATTTGCGCTTACAACGTCCGAATCATCTGCGGGTGTTGTTTTCTAAAATTGAAAACGATTGGTCTGGTGAATTTTTAGTGCCCTAATTTTCAGGGATTGTATTTTAATGGAGAAGCAGCACTGCAATGTCAAAACATTGCGCTGAAAAGGCCTTGTTTTTTGACGGTACCTGTTGTGAACAGCATGTGTCTAAAAGTAATGCGATTTAAATCTCCTTTCAAATAGGCTGCAGTCTGGAGATTGGTTTATAGGAATGGTTTCCTTTGCATTTTTTAGAGAAGGTTGGGAGGGAAGTAGGGTACTTGTAGCCATTTATTTGCTTTTAAAATTGTGTTTATTTTATGTATAATCACGGAAAATTATAAAAAAGTTAGCTTAATTTTGTGTTTTATTTATTTTTATAAAAACTGAAATTTGTTACAAAAAAGACCGCAACTACCGCAAGAACAACTTGGAGATACCGATTATTTTATTTACTGTTTAGAAGCGGTTCCTACTATAGAAACGGACAGGGTTACCGAGGCACAAAAAAACCTAGAACAATTGACGATGCAATATGGGATCGCCAGTATTTATAAAACATGTGACACGATCGAAGGCTTAGAAGACAGCTTGAGTGCATTGGTTTCGGAGGATCATAACTTTAAAGACTATGAAATCATTTACTTGGTGATTACTGGTGAAGCCAATAGTATTTGTTTGAACGGCTATTACTATAGTCTGCAAGAAATTGCAGAACTTTTTGAAGGGAGACTCAGTGGAAAGATTTTACATTTTTCAAACGCAAAAGTGTTGGATTTAAGCCGGGAAGAAGCACAATATTTTTTGGACATCACCGGCGCAAAGGCGCTTTCTGGTTATGGAAATGAACTGAATGGAATCACGAGCACAAATCTTGACAAAGCATTCTTTAACTTATTTGAAGAAAATGAGAATATGCTGGAGGTGGTAGAGGAATTGCATCAAAAATATTACAGTGCCTGTAAATTACTTGATTTTAGATTGTACTATTAAATCAATAGATGTAATTTGAATATTTAAATGGCATTAATGCCAGTAATATCTCTTCCAGTAATTAGAAGATGCATTTCGTGGGTTCCTTGGTACGTAATCAGCGTCTCTAAATTCATAATATGTCGCATAATTGGATAATCACCGGTAATGCCCATGCCGCCAAGGATTTGTCTTGCTTCTTTAGCTACTTCTTGTGCCATCGCCACATTATTTCGTTTTGCCATCGATATTTGCGCATGCGTAGCCTTTTGTTTATCCATTAAAACAGCCAATTGATACGATAGTAATTGCGCTTTTGTAATTTCTGTAATCATTTCAGATAGCTTTTTTTGAATTAATTGATAGCTAGCAATAGGTTTTCCGAACTGAATCCGTTCATTAGCGAATTGCAGCGCAGTCTCATAACAATCTAATGCGATGCCTAAACTACCCCAAGCCACAGCATATCTTCCTATATTTAAACAAGAATACGCATCCTTAATAGAGGTACTTTTTTCAAGTAACTGACCTTTATTTAATTCAGAATTATCAAATATTAGTTCCCCCGTATTAGACGCTCTAAATGACCATTTATTTTCAATTTTTGCGGTCGTAAAATTGGTAGTATTGGCTGTTTCAACAATAATACCCTGAACTTTATTTTGTTCATTTTTAGCCCAAACGATTGCAATATCAGCATGAGAGGCATTTCCTATCCACAATTTACTCCCGTTCATAATTATTTTGTCATTAACTATTTTGAAGTTACAGTGCATATTAGAAGCATTAGAACCAAAATTTGGCTCGGTCAAACCAAATGAGCCTAATAAGTCACCTGATGCCAGTAATGGCAAATACTTTTGTTTCTGTTGCTCGGAGCCAAACTGCCAAATAGCATACATTACTAATGATGTTTGTATAGAACTCATAACGCGTATTGCTGTATCACCGCGCTCTAACTCTAGCATCATTAAACCATATGATAAATAATCCATACCTAAGCCGCCGTATTCTGCAGGGATAATAAGTCCGTAACCTCCGATAGCTGCCAATTCTTTTGACCATTCTTTAGGAGCATTAGCAGCTTGCGTGTACTGCTCAATATTTGGTTTAATTTTTCTATCTACCCAAGCTTTAGTAGCGCTGCGTATTAACAATTGTTCTTCAGTTAAGTAGCTATCAATATCGTAGTAGTCTGTGTGCTGTTTCATCTATTACAAATTTAATTATTTAAAATGATTCTAAATAGTAAAATTAATAATATTTTTGTAAAAATAATATTTCGATGTTTCGACGGTATATTGAAACTGGACAGGTATTACAAACACTATTTATCTTTTGATTATGAATTTTAGACAATTAGAATATATCATAGCGGTAGAAAGGTATCGTAATTTTAAAAGAGCTGCTATTGCTTGTGATGTTGCCCAGTCGACATTAAGTAGAGAAATACAACGATTAGAAAAAGAGTTTGATCTCATTATTTTTGACCGATCACGTCAGCCAGTGCTGCCTACATTAAAAGGTTTAGATATTATTGGCAAGGCAAAGGAAATTCGTTTTCAGCAAAAAGAATTTATACAGATGGCGCTTGAAAAGAAAAACGAAATTTCTGGACAAATTAATTTGGCCATTACAGAAATTTTAGCGCCTTACATTACCCCAATTTTTATAAAAAAAATAACTAAAAAGTATCCAAAATTAGAAATTAAGATTTTAGAATTGAGCGATCGTCGCATTGAAGATTATTTAATAAATGAGCAGGTAGACGCGGCAGTAATGATTAACCCCTCTTTAACACATGGGTATTATGAACAAAAATTGTACAAAGAAAAGTTATGTATTTATTCAACAGAGCTAAAAAACAAACCAAACAATTTGATTTCATTAATAGATCTTAATTTTAATGAAATTTTATTACATGAAGATTTAAGAGACCTATTGATTCGTCAAATTAAAGATTTAGGAACCCGATCTTCTGAAACTTTAAGAAATAATAAAATAAAGTATTTAAAAGGAAATTTAGAAACTTTAAAAAACATCATTGATTTGAATGGAGGCACCATGTTTATTCCAAAAATTGCAGCAACCTATATGTCAAAAGAGGACAGAACGCAACTTTTCACATTTAAAGAAAATACCTTAGAATTAGAGGTGAACTTGGTCTCTACAAGAGGTTTTGAAAAGAAACGTATTCTAAAACAACTTGTAAATGAGCTCTCAAATTTACTTGAATTTAGTACGTTTTAATTTTTATAAACTGGAAAGTAAAAAAGAGAACTTTTTTAGAAACAGGCAATCGTTTTTACCTATTTGGCTAATCGTTTTATGTTATTGAAAAAAAAGAATTTTACCATTATTTTTGTTCTAGACTCAATAAAATAAAAAATGAAAGCAGCAAAAGTAATAAAACACAGCACACATATTTCTAATGTTTTAGTAATTGGAAGCGGAGGATCAGGACTTCGAGCAGCAATTGAAGCAAAAAAAACGGGTGTAGAAGTAACTGTTATAGGAAAACGATTAAAGGAAGATGTACATACTGTTTTGGCAGCAGGTGGCATAAATGCTGCATTTGGAAATGTAGACCCAGAAGATTCCTGGAAACAGCATTTTGCAGATACGATGATCGAAGGCTATGGACTTTCTGAACCAAGAATGGTAGAATTGATGGCAAAAGAAGCACCAGAACTCGTGACTGAAATTGATGCATGGGGTGCAAATTTCGCGAAATTAGAGAATGGTAAAATGGACCAACGTTTTTTCGGAGCGCATACGCATCGAAGAACATGCTATTCTGGAGATTACACAGGGCGTTCTATACTAATGGCACTCATTAAAAAAACAAAAGCATTAAAAATTCCTATCCACGATTCGCAATATGTAACTGAATTATTAGTACATAATAATATCTGTTTTGGAGCAATGACTTTTAATATACAAAGTGGCGAACGTAGTGTATTTTTAGCAGATTCTATCATACTAGCCGCTGGAGGGCACACCCGAATTTGGCGAAAAAGCTCATCGCGAAGAAATGAAAATACAGGGGATGGGTTTTACCTTGGGTTAAAGGCAGGCTGTACATTAACAGATATGGAATTGGTTCAATTTCACCCAACGGGTATGGTAATTCCCGAAGAAATTGCGGGTGCCTTAGTTACCGAAGCAGTGCGTGGAGAAGGTGGATATCTTGTGAATGGCAAAGGAGAGCGTTTTATGAAAAACTATGATGCTGAACGTCTTGAACTTTCTACGAGAGATCGGGTTGCTATGGCGAATTATACAGAAATAATTGAAGGTAGAGGAACCCCTAATGGTGGTGTTTATTTAGATATTAGCCACCAATCAAAGGAATTTATTATTGAAAAATTACCAAGAATGTACCGTCAGTTTTTAGACACTCTAATGATTGATATTTCAAAAACCCCGATGGAAGTTTCACCAACAGCACACTATTCTATGGGCGGTATTGTGGTAAACCCAGATGACCATGCCACGAATATTGAAGGTTTGTATGCCGCTGGGGAAGTTACAGGGGGCTTGCACGGTGCAAATAGACTCGGTGGAAATTCGCTTGCCGAAATATTAATTTTCGGCAAACGTGCAGGAGCAGCAGCAGCGGAGCGCTCCCTAAATATGGATGTACAATATCGTTCTCGTGAAATCATTGCAAAAGCACATGAGAAAATAGATGCATTCATAAAAAATGGAAGTGAAGTTGCACGTCCTTTGCAGCGCGAATTGCGAAATATTATGTGGGAACATTGCGGTGTTGTTAGAAGTGAAGATAAACTTCAAGAAGGAATTCAGAAAATCTATGCACTAAAAGAGTCTCTTAAAAATTTAGATGTTCGTCCTGATTCTGAAGGTTTTGAAGATTTAATGTTGGCTTTTGACCTAGAGGGGTCTATTATGTCCGCAGAAGCAACTATCTTAGGGGCCATCGCCCGAAAAGAAAGTAGAGGGGCACACCAGCGCGATGATTACAAAGAAACGAATGTAGCTTTTGACGCAAATTTTAAAATTAAACTGAATAATACCGCGTTAGAAGTAACTAAAGAGAAATTAAAACCGCTCTCAAAAGAGCTGGATGCGATTGTAAAGGATACCAAAGAAATTATAGATTTTAACGGAATGTTATTAGAATAAAACGAACTAAAAATGGATGCAAATAAAAACGAAAAACAAAAGGATTTAAAACTTATGAATTGGGCCTTAAAATTTGCCTCATCAGCAGGACTGGTAGGTATTTTATGCTGTGTTGCCCCCGCGATACTTTTTATGTTTGGGCTTATGGGAGGTGCATATGCCATTTCTTTTGCGGATTTCTTTTACAATAGTGATGGATCTGTTGGCGTAAGTGGTTGGATTTTAAGAGGACTCGCCGTAGCAATAGGTGTTTTTGGTGTGTATCGTTTTAACGTGCAGCAAAATCAATGCTCCATAGATCCGAAACGTAAAAAAAAGAACCTCATCTTGCTTACTGCAATCATCATGATTCTGGGTCTGAGTGTGTTTTTATCACTTGAAAACTTGTCTGCTTGGTATTTTGATACCTATGTGGTGCCTGCACAACAGTTAGAATTGAACATGTCTAATTGAGCTCCGTTTAAAAATTAGGGATCGCATGCAGTGTCTATTATAAAAGAAACAAACAGACTACCCATTTGTACCGCTGCCAATCAACGTATGTTGATTGCAATCAGGACCAGCAGAATGCTGGGTTTGTAGCGTGTTTTTCTACAGATGTCAGCAGTGTCCTTTAGTTCTCTTTTGACCGCACAGCGCGTATTTTAGAGGCTGTTTTAGAAACGTTTTATGCGCATGTCTTCTTGTTGAAGAAAATTACAAAACAGTGGTATATTTTTTATAAATTCACAGCAAATTAGACGCAGAATGAAACCAGTACATTTTCTTTACTTTTTTCTTGTGCTTGTATCTTGTAAAAACGATGCGAGCAAGCTCACGAAAATAACAGCAAAAACAATTGCGATTGATAGCAGCATTGCCCCATCCACAAAGATTGTCCGTTTGATAGCTCCGTACAAAGAAAAATTGATTGGCGAAATGGAAACGGTTTTAAGCTATACTCCGAAAGCGATCACTAAAAAAAGTGTTGGCATGCAGAGTGCTCTTGGAAATTTAATGGCAGATATGTGTTTTGAAATGAGTGCCGCTCTTTTTGCAGAAAAAACAAATGCGGAGATTGATTTTGCCATGTTTAATAATGGAGGCTTGCGTGCAAACATTGCTGCAGGTGCGGTAACAAAAGAGGAGGCCTTTAAATTAATGCCTTTTGAAAATGAGTTGGTGGTTGTAAAGCTGAGCGCTAAAAAAGTAGTTGCCTTGGTCCAGTATTTCATAGCAAATAAAAAGGCCCATCCCTTGTCAAAAAACATTGGGTTGCGCATCAAAGCAACGGAGTTTCAGCTTCATATAAATGGCAAAAAATTCGATACTAATAAAACATACAATGTACTCACCTCCGATTATTTACTAGAGGGAGGAGACAAAATGGATTTCTTTAAAAATCCTGAAAAAATAACACGATTAGACTATAAAGTAAGAGCTGCTGTGCTGCATTACTTTGAAAAAGTAGATACTTTAAAAACGGCGATTGACACCCGTGTAATTCTCGAGTAATGGAAAGAAAAAATTTTATAAAACAGTTAGGAGGAGCTTCAGCATTGGCCATGGTTGGCGGTTTCGCACTGCCCTCATTTATGGGCAAGCAACAACGGCAGATTACCATTTTACACACCAATGATACCCACAGTCATATAGAACCTTTTAAAGGCAATCACAGCACGAACCCGAATGGAGGAGGTGTGGCTAGAAGAGCGACCTTAATTGAACAGATCCGAAAAGAAAATCAGCATACCTTGTTATTAGATGCTGGAGATATTTTTCAAGGAACGCCGTATTTTAATTATTTTGAGGGAGCACTTGAATTCAAGCTCATGAGCATGTTTAAATATGATGTGGCAACTTTAGGAAACCATGATTTTGATAATTCTATTGATGGCTTCTACAAACAAATGCCAAATGCTAAATTTGACTTTGTTTCCGCAAATTACGATTTTAAAAATACCGTTTTAGACACACATATAAAACCCTATAAAATTATAGTTAAAGATGGGATTAAAATTGGAATTTTTGGTTTGGGGATTGATTTAGAAGGGTTGGTAAACAAAAAAATGTACAAGGAAACGGGGTATTTGGATCCTATTGAAATAACCCAGGACATTACCAATACCTTAAAGAAGGAAGAAAAGTGTGATTTAATTGTCTGTTTGTCACACCTAGGATATTACTATAAAAATAACCCCGATAAGATTTCTGATTTAAATTTAGCGAAAGTCACAAAAGACATCGATTTGATTATTGGTGGACATACTCATACTTTTTTACCAAAACCAACCCTTGTAAAAAATAGCGATGGTAAAAATGTACTGGTAAATCAAGTGGGTGCCTATGGCATGAATTTAGGCAGAATTGATTTTTATTTTGATGAGCAGGACAATAAATCAGCTACAGGAACCACCATTTTGGTGTAGTTTTCGTGTACATTTTAAAAAAAAATGTGAAAAATATTTGGGTTACTGCTTATAAAGTAGGAGCATATCAGCGCTTTAGCTGCTTTGAAATTCTTTCTTTATTTGAGAGATCCAAGAAACCAATCTTTCATCTGTGAGTTGAGACTCGTTGTCCTCATCTATGGGAAGTCCATAAAACAACTCGCTATTTTCTTCCAGCATTGCCACAGACTCTGTGTGTTGGTATCCCTTTGTGGGCCAGTACCCAATCATCTTACCACCATTTTTAAGCACTTCTTTGGCAAGTATGCCAATGCCATCTACAAAGTACTCTGCATAGGCTACTTGATCCCCTAGACCAAAAATGGCTACGGTCTTGTTGGTGAAATCAATGGTTTTAAAATCATCAAAAAAATCTTCCCAATCACTTTGCAGGTCCCCATCATACCAGGTAGAGAGGGCAAAAATTAGCTTTTCATATTTGTTAAAATCAATTACGGTAGCATCTGCAATTTCCATGATGTCTAGCGTGTCTTGTTCCCAGAGGGAGACAAAATCACGGGTGATGTCATCGGTAACTCCAGTTTCAGAACCATAAAACAAGGCTATATTTTCCATTTTCTAAGGCATATTAGTGGGTTTGTAAAATTAAGCTATTTTTATTTAAACTAAATAAGAATTAGTCTTATATTTGAAAAAAAATAGCGTGATGCAATACCTCAGTCCCATTTTTAACAATACCGTTGGTGAAACTTTTTTAATGCGAGATTTTGACAAAACGGAAACCGATATCGACATCATACAGTTGCTTTTGGTAGATGTTGCCATATTGCTTAGCGAAAAGCAGTTGGCAGCGCTTTTAAAAACGGTTATTTCTGCAAGGAGCGGTTGTTTTTGTGATGAATGTATGGGAGACATTCCAAAATCTATTAAGTTTGATACGCATTCCACTGCGGTCATTTTTAAATCCGATGAAACCAGCCTTGCTGCCTTAGAAGCACTTTTAGAAGGCACCATTTTTGAACTGGAGTTTAATGCAGTTTTAAACGCTCGTAATATCTCTTTGTAAGAAGTACATCTATTTCTGGAAACAAACCCTGTAGCGCATGCTATAATGCTTACAATTTTACGTTTGCGCTTGTGCAGCGGATTTCTTTGCTGTTTTGTGGAAGGGTTGGGACGGGAG
>FUWD013247827.1_pt2 | contig 70879 bp, 59 predicted proteins | sample 1063281 | NCBI WGS metagenome assembly FUWD01 (sample SAMEA79048168, study PRJEB19326) | metagenome | biome: marine | reverse complement strand
ACTTGATGTTGCCACTGGCAATAATCAAACATATCTATAGTTAATGGGTTTAGGGTAAGACCATTATATAATTTGAGGAGCTCTTCAATAATAATACGAATAGACCAACCATCAGAAATGATATGATGCACCATAAAGAAGAAAAATGATTTTGACGAGGGAAGTTGCAATAAGACTGCTCGAACAAGAGGACCTTTTTTTAAGTTAAAGGGCTCATTTTTCAAATTGTGAATATTTTTATAAGCTAATTCAACTGACTCTGCAGAAACAACGTCTAAATTCAATTGACTAAATTCTGCGAGTTTTTGAAGAGGCTCGCCTTCTTTTTCTAAGAAAATTGTTCTGAAGGCGATGTGTCGATTTATTAGATGATTTAAACATTTTTGTAACAGTTGAATGTCGATTTTATTATTAAATTGAAAAGTGTCGTAAATATTATATGCAATAGGGTGGTCTTGCATATGGTGTAAAATCCACAGTCTTTTTTGTGCAAATGATAAAGGGTAGTGCTCTTTTTGAGGTGACTTGGGTATATTCTGAAAGGAAGAAACTTCTTTCTTCTCGAGAAGTACTGTTAACTCTTGAATGACAGGATATTGAAACAGGTCGTGGTAGGATATTTTCTTATTCAATCTCTGGTGAATAATACTTATGACCTCTATCCCCATTAGGGAGTCTCCTCCAAGGTCTAAAAAGTTATCTGTAGGTTGAATAGATTCAATTTCCATAACCTCTTGAAAAATACTAATAACCTCACTGAGTAAAGACTTTTTTTCGGTTTGATGAACAGCGCGTTCTTGGCTTCCGGTGAGTTTATTTCTGCTATTCCAGACTGGAGAAGAAATCCAGAATTTTTTTGATTCGAAAACATAAGTAGGGAGAGATATCAAGTTGGGCTTAAGAGTTTTAAAAATCTCATTCCAGTTAAGTTCATTTTTAGTGGAGAGTGTTGATTCAGTACTTGATAGGAAATTTTCTATAAGTAGAATCAATCCGTTTATAGATTTAGCATGTAAAAGAAGCTGCTTTGGATAGTGATCTTTTCCAAGAGCTAAAGTATAACTAACATCTTCAGGGTTTAAAGTTGATGCTTGCGATATAAAAAAAGCTAGATTTTTTTTCATTAGCTTTTTAAACCCTTTTTCTGTTTTGTGAGTGAACAAAAAAGGAAGCGACTGAGTATTAGATGATGGTTTTCTTGTTTGTAAAGGGGCTTCTTCAAGAACAACATGACAGTTTGTTCCATTGAATCCAAAGGCACTGACTCCTGCTAATCTTGGAGAGGAGCTTCTGGGCCACGGGGTCAAGCGATTAGCAACATAAACTGGTGAATTTGGGAAATCAATAAACTGATTAGGAGATTCAAAATGGAGGGAAGGTGGAATTTTTTCATGCTGTAAAGAGAGTATCGTTTTTATGAAACTAGCCAAGCCCGAAGCTCCCCCTGTTAAGTGGCCAATATTAGTTTTAACAGAGCCTATTGCACAAAACTGTTTTTTTTGAGTGAATTCTGAAAAGGCTTTTGAAATTCCTTGAACTTCAATAGGGTCTCCAATGTATGTTCCTGTTCCATGTGTTTCTATATAGCTTAATTGTTCTGGATTGATTTGACTCTTCTTCCAAGCCTTTTTTAAAAGTGCTGCTTGAGCAAGTGGATTAGGAGAGCCTACATTAGACGATTTGCCATCATTATTTACAGTACTTCCTCTGATAAGAGCATAGATGTGATTTCCATCTTTTACGGCATCTTTATACCTTTTAAGGACAACTGCTCCAACCCCTTCACCCCTAACAATACCACTTGCCCTATTATCAAAGGCATAACAAGCTCCTTTATCTGTGGCGATCCCTAAGGCTTCAATAGGGTCATCTTTAAAGGTGAACGGGAAGAGACGTAAGTTAACAGAACCCGTTAGGGCAAGATCAGACTCTTGAGATAAAAGAGATTGGCAAGCTAGGTGCAAGGCGACTAAAGATGTTGAACAGGTAGTACTTACATTGATTGCTGAACCATGTAAATTGTAAAAATATGAGATTCTAGACGCGATAAAAGGTGAGACGTTTCCTATAACAGCTAAAGGGGAAACTTCAGAAAGTATTTTTTGGTATTCGTTCAGGACATCGCCAACAAATACGCTTGTGTTCGATCCTTTAAGTTTAGCTCGTGTATATCCCGAGTCTTCAAAAGCAGTATGAGCAACTTCTAAAAAGATCCTCTGCTGAGGGTCCATAACCTTTGCTTCGGAAGACAAAATGCTGAAAAATTCATTGTCAAAAGTGTTGACAGAGGAGAGAAATCCTCCATTCCAATAAGGCTGATCAAGAGAAGATATATTATCTTTTACAAAAGGTATAAGTGGGTCAATATCCACTTTTCGATCTTCAGGAAAGGGCCCCACGCAGTTGAGTCCTTGTTCAAGATTATCCCAGAACTTATCCTTAGTATCCGCTTTTGGCATTCGACAAGCCAAACCGATAACGGCAATGGCATCATTTGTAATAGATACTCCTTCCTGTACTGACTTGTAGCTGTCAAGCAGAGACAAAGCGATGTCATGAGAAATTTTCTTCTGCTTATATAAGGAAAGAATGTGCTCAACGTATTTGTTCATAAGCATGCATTGCCTGGTTTATATCCACTTTTCCTGATTGAAGATCATTTAACAGATCTCCCATAGAGTTTTGTTCAATTTTCGGATTTTGGCGTTTTAGAATTTCTTCAGCTAAAACCTCTAGAGTTGAATAGGAGTACAGGTCTGCTATTTCAAGCTTTGTTTGCAATTGAATATTTATATGGTGAAGTAACTTGACTGCAGAAATGGATTCTCCTCCAATCTCAAAAAAGTTTGCATTTCGATCTATTGTTTGATGATCCAGTATATCTTTCCAAATTTCCGTTAGAATGGAGAGAACCTCATCGAATGTAATATTTGTTTTTTGAACCTTAACAGCTTCAGCATGATTTGCATTCATGCTATTAAATTGAGCCATAAGCTCAGGATCAAATTTAATTTTCATGAACGGTAATACTAGATTCATCACACGGTTATTGAAGTCGACTATAACTGAAAAAGCAATAGTCTTAGTCAAGCACAAGTCTAAAGAAGCGATGAACTCTTCTCTTGTGATGGGAGGAATCATACTCATTCTATCAGATAACAAACTTCCATCATCCGCATCAATAAGTGTGTAATTCATTGTAATTGTACCAGAGTTGCTCTCATTTCTCCAGGATCCAAAGCTGTCTAAAAATAAATTTGATGCTGAACAATCAGCTCCAGTTGGACCGCCTGTTAACGAAGATATTGAAGAGAATGTGGCAAAAAAATCAAGTGACATATGTTTTGTAAAGTCATGAAGGAGCCAAGTCCCCTGCACTTTAGAGCGAATATTTAAACTAAAGGCATCAAATGAGTGCTCATCCAATCGAGTATGGCTGATATTTTTGATTGCAACAAAAACCCCATGAATGGAGCCAAAGTCTGCGCTTATTTTATCTATCAAATTTTTGCAGGGCTCATAATCAGTGACATCACATTGGAGATATTGAACGGTTGAACCTAAATTTTCAATTTCTTGAATGCGTTTTTTTTGTTTATTTGAGAGTTCCTTTATTTCTTTTCGACCTGTCAAAACAATGTTTACTTGTTCTTTTGAGGCGAGATGCCTTGCTGTTTCGAGGCCTAAATAACCTGCACCCCCGGCAATCAAGTAGAGACCATTTTTTCGTAGCGTGTGAGGTTTTTTTTCAGATGCATCAAGATTCATTTTTGAAAGAACATTAGAGTACCTGATATCATTTCGGTAGCCAACTAGTGCTTCAGCATAGTCTGTGGAGTGAAAAATTTCCTCAAATATCGATTTAAATACAGAAGGTTTAAGATCAACATCAATAGCCAAACTTTTGACAAGAGGCATTTCTTGAGAAGCGACTTTATTAATTCCAAGAGCTGGCATTTTTGTGGGGTCTATATTTTGATCGCCAGGAAGGATTTTTTGCGCAAAATGAGTCAAATTGATTAACTTCCATTCTTCATTAGGGTGCTTTTTGGATAAGCTATTAATAATATGAAAGAGACTAAAAGCTCCTAGTTGTTGGGATTTATTTACATTTTCCCAATTCTGGATTTTTGATTCTTTTGTGCAATCCCATAGGTGCACTACACCGCCCAATGTTTGGGAGTTAGATAGAATTTGGTCAGATATTAAATCGTAATCTGATGGGAGCTCAGGGTTAACCCGAATTTTGTTTTTATCAAGAGCATACTCGTTTGCTGTATAGATTTTGTAAATAGTGATGCCTTGACTTTCAATATAGTCTGCAAAGGCTTCATGCGTCTTTGTTGGTTGAATAAATAGTAAAAAAACTTGATCTGTATCTAGAGGGATTTCTGCTTGTAAAGAAGGTAAATCACTCTTGACCCAATCCATTTGGTAAAAAATTGATTTCAATCTTTTTTCTTCTATTTGATCTTTTTCTATTTCAAGCTTTGGCCAATGTCTTCTTTCGTTAAAGGCGTATGTAGGAAGAGGGATCCTTCTAGCTGATTGGTCTGGGAAATATTTATCCCAATAAATAGGAGCTGTATTCATGAAATGTTGGATAATTTCTAGAGCGCCTTCAAAAGGTAAAGTTTCGTAGTAGACTTTTTCATTCTTATGTTTGCTATTTTGAGGATCTTTGATAAAAGAAAGGATCCTTTCTCGAAGTTCCATAAGGCTATCTGCTTGAATAGCTAGACGATGACCATAATGATTTCTTCCTTTTGCTAAAGTATAAGACACTTCTTCCGGAGGTGCATCTACATGTGTTTCTAACCAAGCTTCAAATTTTTTCAAGTAGGGGATTAGAGACTCTTTTTCCTTTGTGGAGAATAGAAAGGCATAAGGCTCAGTGAAGGATGTAGTTTTTTTTGCTGATGGAGGTCTTTTGAATTCTTCAAGAACCAAGTGACAATTTGTTCCGCTAATGCCAAATGAACTTATACCCGCAATAAGGTTTTTACTGTTGCTATTCCATTCCTTTAGAGCATTATTAGGAAAGACCGCAGAGTTCTCAAAATCAATAAAGGGGTTGGCGTTTTGAAAGTGAATATTAGGGGGGAGCTTTTTGTGATTAAGGCACATCGTAGCTTTAATTAATCCTGCAATGCCAGATGTTGCCTCTAGATGTCCTATATTTGTCTTTAAAGCACCTAGAGGACAGAAATTGTTTTTTTCTGTATAGGCTTGAAAAGCTTGAGTAAGAGCCAAAACTTCTATAGGGTCACCAAGCTTTGTCCCGGTTCCATGCGTTTCTATAAAAGAGATATTTTCTGGATTAATACCTGCTGTATCCCATGCTTTTTTGAGAAGTTCAGTTTGTGCTTCTGGGTTAGGAGCTGTGATTCCATTTGAATGACCATCACTATTTACTGCGCTTCCCTTGATAACTGCATAAATGTAGTCTCCATCTCTTTCAGCAAGATCCCTTCTTTTTAAAATTAGCGCAGCGACACCATCACCAATATTTGTTCCATTTGCCTTTTCATCAAACGTCTTACAGCGACCATCAAATGCTTCAATACCCAAATTACTTATGGCACGAATGGCAGGGAATATGCGGACATTTACTCCTCCAACAATAGCTTGCTCGCAATCGTTGTTTGCAATAGCTAAGCACGCTTGGTGAACTGCAACCAACGAAGAAGAGCATGCCGTATCAATAACCATTGTAGGCCCTTTCATATCGTACAAAAAGGATAAACGATACGCAAGAATTGAAGGCTGATTTCCTAAAGCTATATTTGGATCCTCTTTAGGCAAGATATCTACAAAATTATCTTCATTAATTGAGTATCCAACGAATACACCCGTGCTAGATCCTTTGAGCTGTTTTTCGGTTAAAGAAGCATCTTCGATAGCCTCAACAGCTACTTGTAAAAAAAGGCGCTGAGCTGGATCCATAACTCGTGCTTCTGCTGATGTGATTTTAAAAAAGGTATGATCAAAAAGGTCTGTTTGGTCCAGATAACCGCCTACGCGGCATTGAAAATTATTAAAAAGATCGTAAGTATTTTGATTTACATAAACGACATCTTCAGCCCTATTTTTAGGGAAAGCAACGACAGAATCTTTTTTATTGATGAGGTTTTCCCAAAAAGTATCTAAATCTGTTGTATCAGGAAATTTGAAGGAGATTCCTATGATCGCAAATTCAGCATTATTTTGATTCTTAGGTGCACCCATTTCTATCTCCCTCTAGTCAGATTTTGTCTGAATGATTAAAAATCGTTTTAAAGTCTACTCTACCTATTTACTTTGAGTAAATAAGCTTTTAGTTTGCAATTGATTTTTCCATTAGGTTACAAATTTTTTGGGCTTGTGAAGAAATCGAAAAATGGGAAAATAAAAGGGAGATATTAAATTTAATAGAGAATTCTTTTTGCAGGTTTTCGTGTAGCTGAATGAGTAGTAAAGAGTTTCCCCCAGTATCAAAAAAACTATCATCTATCCCTATCTGGTCGAGATCTAAAATTGATTTCCAAATTTCAAGTACTTTTTGCTCGATTCCATTAGTGCTATTTGAAGGGGTTTCTTGTTTTTCTGTGGGCTCATTTTTTTTAGTTTTTAAAGTCAAATAATCAATCTTCCCATTAGGAAGTCTTGGTATAGAGGTTAAGAAGATAAAAGCATCAGGCATTAAATAGTCTGGTAACTTTTCTCTTAATTTAGATTTGATTTTTCCTGGATTTACCGAGGAGGGATCAAGCAAAATAACATAAGCGATTATTTTTCGATCATAAGTGAGAATGCAGTTTTCTATATCTTTGATGCTTTGTAATTGTGTTTCTATTTCATCTAATTCTATTCGATAACCACGTCTCTTAATTTGTCGGTCTTTTCTGCCTCCTAAAAGAAGCTCTCCGCTAAGAGAGTAGTAAGCAGTATCACCTGTATCATATAATCTTTCATTAAGTTGAGGGTGAAAAATAAACTTTTGTTGAGTTAGCTCAGGCTTATTTAAGTACTCTCGAGCCAAACCAGTACCTGCGATATATAAATTTCCGACAATGCCTTTAGGGACAGGTAGTAATTCTGAATTCAAGACATAGAGTTGTACGTTGTTAATGGGAGGACCAATCGGAGGATCTTGCCATTCTTTTTTCCAGTTTGCAAGATCATATCCAGAAGAAATAGAAGTTGTTTCAGTAGATCCGTAAGTATTGAGAAGTTGTGCTTTTGCTGAAAATTGGTTCAGCCATATATCTACTTTTGAACGATTGACCCTTTCTCCACCTACAATAACTAAGCGCAATGAAGGGGGAATGTTGATTTGCTCTCGGTATAGTTTGTCCACCAAATCATGCCAATAAGATGAAGGTAAGTTCCATGTGGTGATTTTATATTTATGAGTTCTACTTAATAAATCTGAGAACCCCTCAATTCTATCTTCTCCTCTTAAAACTATACTGGCTCCTGAAAGGAGTGTGGGGTAGATCTCTTCAGAAGCAGTATCCCAATTTATTGATGAAAATTGAAGGGGCCTGTCGGTATTTACGAGGTTAAAAAGCTGAATTGCTGATTGGGCGAAATTAGCTAGGCTCTGATGTTCTACAACTACCCCTTTAGGGGTACCTGTACTTCCAGATGTATATAAAATATAAGCAGGCGAATTTTTTGGAACTAAGGGAGCCTTAAAAGATTCTTCCTCTGTATTTTTGGGATTGAGGAGTATGCCTTGAAAAAAATGAAAAGTATTTTGGTGTATTTCATTTGTAATTATGAAGCGAGGTTGCGCATCTTCGATAATATTTTGTATGCGCTGGTTGGGGTAATTGAAGTCAATGGGGAGATAGGCCCCGCCCGATTTTAAAATTCCTAGAAGGGAAGCGATAAGATATGGGTTTCTATCTAAGCAAATTCCAACAAGCTCTCCTACTTTAATTTTGTTTTTAAGGAGTTGATTTGAAATATGATTTACAAGGTTATTGAGCTGCCTGTAAGTTAAATTACCTGAATCAGAGTAAACCGCAATTTTTTCAGAGGAGTTTTGGACTTGCTTTTGAAATAAAGTGATTATACTTTCATCTGGATTCAACGGTATTTTTTTTAGAGGGAATTCAGACAACAAAGTCTCAATTGGAAGAAGCTCATAGAGGCTAATTTTTTTTGAAGCATCAGACAAAGCTTTATCTAGAACTGAGAAGTAAGATTTAGCCATTTCTGAAAGAAAGTCATCTGAAATTTTGTCAAATTTATACTCAAATATAAGCTCGATGTGATTTTTCTTTTCTCGAACTTCTAAGACTAAATCATAGAGGGCTTCTCTAGATGGTGTATGCAGTTTTTCTATTTCACATCCAGCAAAGTGTGTTTGTGAAGTGGAAGCGGTTTGCATAACAAACATTGTTTGAAAGAGTGGAGAGGTATGTTCAAATCTAGGAGGATGCAAATTATCTAGTAGATCTTGCAAGGGATAGGCAGATTCTTTTTTTGACTCCCAGATGCTTGTTTTAACTTGTTGAAGAAGATTGGCAAAAGAAACGGTAGAATCTAATTCTGTTTTACAAACAAGGGTATTTACAAAAAAACCTACTATATTTTGAAAACGAGAGTCAGGTCTATTAAGTTTGGGGTAACCTACATAGACTTTCTTTTCTCCTGAATACAAATGAAGTATAGCATGAAATGCCGCCATTAATATGACAGAAAGGGTCATTTTTTTTTCTTTTGAAAAAAGATGTAAGCGGTGAAAAAAAATCTTTTCAATATGAAATGACTTTGAAGAGGATCTAGTTGAGCTTTTGCCTGTCCGAAAAGGAAAAAGCGTTGTGGCTGGATATTCAGCAGATTCTAGTTTTTGCTTCCAATGTGACTCAACTTGAGGATAATCGTAGCTTGCGTGAAGTTCCTTTTGCCAAGCTACATACTCTTGGTAGGAGCTGCTTAATGGAGGCAGATTTAACTCGCTACCGGAACATAAAGCTCGATAAATTTTTTCTAGTTCATCTATGAAAGTTTTGATTGACCAGCCATCGCAGATAATATGATGGAATGAACATATCAAAGAATTTTGTTGGCAATTGTAAGAGTACACTCGAAAAGAGGGCAGAAGCGAGCTCAAAACAATAATTATGCTCGTTTTCAATTTCCTGTGAAAGTTTTTGCTCGATCTCGTTTACAGAGTCATTTTCTAGATATTTAATAAATAAAGGAACCTCAATGGATTCTTCGATCACTTGAAGAGGTTCGGATTGGCTATCTTTGAATTTTGTTCTCAATAGCGAATGTCTATCGACAAGTATCTCCAGTGCTTTTTTGAGTTGGAGTATTTCTAGTTGTCCTTTAAGCCTGAAATTAAAAAAAATATTATAAGCCAAGGAACTTGGATTTAATTTAGTAAATATCCAGACATTTTTTTGATTCCAAGAAAGAGGGAATTCTGTTTGTAAGTTAATTTTAGGTCGGGGAGAGAGCTGGGGGGCCTCTTTAATCACAGCCTCTAGCTGCTCGATAGATGCGCCGTTTAATAAAAAATGTAAATCAAGTTCGACATTAAACTTTGATTCAAGCCAGCTTAAAAACTGAGTTCCTGTTAGTGAATCTAATCCTAAACTAATTATAGGGGTGTTTTTCTCAATGCTGATAGGTGGAATTCCTAGAAAATGACTTAAGGCGTCGACAATGTTTGCCTTATGATTTATTTGATAATGTTCTCCTTGATTCCATAAAAAAACAGGTGATATTAAGTTGCTTTCAAATTGCTGTTTCGCTAAATAATGCTGGAGTTTACCAGAAGTTGTTCGTGGAAGAGAATTTTCTTTAACAAGTAGAATCGTTTGAGGCGAAATTTCAAAAGTTGCATATAAAGATTCTTTGATACAGTTAAATATTTCGTCTGCTATATTATTGTCTTTTAGGCTGCGATTGATTTCTTGGATGACCACAAGATTTTCGCCCTTTTTTCTTTCTACTGAAAAAACGACGCCCGCATTTTTTGAAATGAAATTGTGGCTGTTTTTGACACAATTTTCTAGATCATGAGGAAAATAATTTTTTCCTCTCAAAATAATTAAATTTTTTTCTCTTCCTAAAACAAACAATTCTTTGTTTTGGATAAAGCCTAGATCTCCTGTTCGTAGACAAGGTCCCTTCCCACAAACTGTATATGCTTTGAAAGTTTTTATACTCTCATCTTCTTTATTCCAGTATCCTTGGGCTACAGATTGTCCACGCACCCAAATTTCACCCTGCTTATGATCTACACAAGGTTTCAAAGTGTTGGGATCTACAATCAGAACTTCTTCATTCAGAACGGTTGAGCCGCAGCTGACAACGTCAGAAACTGAATTTTGAGATGAGCTAAATGATGTCGAAGACAAGGCGTTTTTACCCGTCACAAATAAGGTTGCTTCGGCCAACCCATAGCAAGGAAAAAAGGCTTCATTTTTAAAGCCGCACGTTTTAAATTTTCTTGAAAAAGATCTCACTGTGCTCGATAAGATTCTTTCAGATCCATTAAAAGCTAGTTTCCATGAACTTAAGTCTAAACGTTGAATCTCATTATCAGATATTTTTGAAAGACAATATTCATATGCAAAATTAGGTCCTCCACTGGTCGTTGCTTGGTAGGTTGAGATTGCATTAAGCCATAAAAATGGTCTTTGAATAAAAGTCATAGGAGACATGAGTATAGAAGTCACGCCTAAATACAGAGCTTGCAGAATATTTCCAATCAGTCCCATATCATGATAGAAAGGTAGCCAGCCTACAATTTTTGTCTTTTCATCATGATCAAAAGCTTTTTGAATGATATTCTGATGGTTGCAAAGGTGTGCGTGAGTTAGAACAACTCCTTTAGGAAGAGAAGTGGATCCTGAAGTATACTGCAGGAAAGCTATGTCTTTGTCGGCTATTTGGGGCAGCGGGTGTTTATTTTTTGGTAAAAAATTTTGAATTTCACTAATAGAGACTGCTGGGGCTGAAGAAATACTTGATAGTGTCTGATTTGCTATAATAAGGGCAGGTCTTGAATCCTCTATTACAGGCTGCGTTCGAGCTAGTTGTCGTTTGCTTCTAGGGGGAGGGATAGGAACGGCTATTGATTTAGCATATAAACACCCTAAAAATGTAGTGATAAATTCAAGCCCTGGTTCTAAAGAAATAATAATTCTTTGCTTTTCAAGATTCCTTGAGGTTAAAAAGGAGGCAATCTTTTTCGATTGAGACATCAATCTTTTAAATGTAATTTGTTCTGTTTCTTGGCCTTTTGAGTCTAAAAAAATATATGCGATTTCATCGCCTCGTTCTAAAGCCCATTGATCTAGGTGGCCTAGGAGGTTAGAGGACATAATGACTCCTTTATTATTTTAACAATTTCGTCTGACTGATGAATAAAAAAGTGGTCTCCATCTACCTGATAAAATGATACGTTTTTATCCGTCCATTCTTTCCATTTCTTCAAATCTTCAGGCTTGGCATACGGATCTTCTCTACCACCTAGGATGGTGAGTGGAATAGAGAGTTTCTCCTCAGAGTATTGATAGCTATTAAGCAAGGAGAAATCATTTTTAATAATTGGAAGAAAAAAAGTTACAAAGGCATCCGTTTCCAATAATGACTTAGGTGTTCCGTTTAGTTCTTGGAGGATTTGCATGAAATTTTGATCGTTAACTTTATGAATAGATTGAAGCGATGAAGTAATATTAGGCGGGGGACAGCCAGACAGAAATAAGATTGAAGGGGTTAAATTATATTTTGTTTTAAGCAAAAAACTCAACTCTAGTGCTATTAGAGCCCCTAAACTGTGACCAAATAGTGCAAAAGATCCTGAAGTTGGAAGTATGGGAACTAGCTCCTTTTCTAAATACTTTAAAAGTGAACCAAAAGAAGGTATTAAATTTTCTTTAGCTTTAGCACCTCTTCCTGGATACTCAAGAGGAGTTACTTTGATTTTTTCGTTATTGATAGAAGACCATTTGTCATATAATGAGGCACTCCCTCCAGCATAGGGGAAGCAAAATAAATGAGTTGGGGATTCAAGAAGAGAATCAATTTCAAATTGAGGTGTCTTTTTTAACTTTAGAGTCTCAATAACTAATTCTTTCGCCTCAGTGCTCGGCAAATCAGGGTTACCTTGTAACTTTTTATGAATTTCATTAATTCGTTTTATTGCTTTAAGATCAGAGGAATTGTTATTTCTAGTAGAGGAGAGTAATGCTAAATATTTTTTCATAGATCCTAAGATACTGAATTTGGTTATTTAAGGTCATTTTTTGTTGCATACCAGTTTAGCCATTTTCAAAGGAGATTGAGGAGCGAAGAGCGGATATTCATATATTTTTCCTTGATAATTCTTCAAGAAAATAGATTTTTCAGTAATTTCATGAATAGTCTCTGGGTTGAGGGGGATTTTTCCACCTCCTCCGGGAGCATCTACAACAAGTTGAGGAATCGCATAGCCAGTTGTATGTCCTCTCAATTGACTAATAATTTCAAGACCTTTTTGAACGTCGGTTCTGAAATGAGAACTTCCTGTAATCAGATCACATTGATAGACATAATAAGGTTTAACTCCCATTTGAAGGAGTCTGTGGCACAATGATCGCATTGTATCCACATTGTCGTTAATATCTTTTAACAGCACAGATTGGTTCCCCAATACCACACTAGACATCAGCAGTTTTTTGCACGCTTCTTTAAGCTCTAAAGTACACTCTTTTGGATGATTTACGTGAATACTCATCCAAATAGGTCCGTTCTCTTCAAAGTATTGACATAAGAGGGGAGTAATCCTTTGAGGCATAAAAACTGGAATTCGTGTTCCTATCCTTATAAATTCAACATGCGGTATAGATCTGAGTCGTTCAAGCAGCTTACCTATTTTTTTATCAGGAAGAAGTAGGGGATCTCCTCCACTAATTAAGACATCTCGAATTGAAGGAGTCTTTTCTATGTAGGCAATAGCTTTTTCATAGGCTGGATGAAAATCGTAGCTTTGTGCATTTGAGACAAGTCGGCTTCTTGTACAGTATCTGCAATATGCTCCACAAAAACTAGTCACGAGAAACAAGACTCGATCAGGGTATTTATGCACCAATCCCTCAACCGGCATATGTGGTTCTTCACCTACTGGATCTAGCATTTCTTCGGGCATAATAACCCTTTCTGCCGCTCTTGGTATAACTTGTTTTCGAATAGGGCAATTAGGGTCCTCTCTGTCTATTAAGTTGAAATAATGAGGAGTGATAGACATCAAAAGCTTTTCTTTTGAGAACTGGCAGCCATCTTTCTCATCTTCAGTTAAAGTTAGAAAGGCCTTTAGGTCATCGAGAGTTCGAATACTATTATTGAGCTGCCATGACCATTTATTCCAATCTTCTTTTGCAACATTTTTCCAAAGTCCTTGACCCGAAGGCCAATTTTTTAGAGCATCTTGAGGGTACATTTTTATAACCTTTTCTAAGTTAAAACATAGAGACTAGAATAAAAGAAATAATGAAGTCAATTTAAATTCAGTGAATCAGAATTAAGTGTATTTTATAGTTCAAGCAAGGTTTGAAAAAATGAACTGATATAAAATACCAATGTATTTATCCTTTATATTTATGAAAGTGGCTTCTAATTTTTTAAAAGTATTTTATGTTTATACCTCAGATTATTGTGACTGCTGCACGTCCTTCTTTAGCCTTTTGAGTAAAGATGAACAATTAAGGAGCATGAGTTTTAAATTTGAGAATTTGAAAAAGAATTATATTATTTCTCATGGATTAATGCGTTGTTTTCTCTCCCAGTTTACTGGAATTGATCCTTCAGAGATTGAGTATAGTTTTGGCCCATTTGGTAAACCTTTTCTTGTGAGTGGAGAAATACGTTTCAACATGTCACATTCACATAATGCAGTAGCTTATGCTTTTTCTAAGAAAGCTGATGTGGGTATAGATATCGAGTATGTTAGGCCGAATGTTACTTTGGATCAATTACCCTTGGATTTTTTGAGTGAACTTCAAATCGAAGATTTTTTTTTGATTGATCAAAGTGAAAATAAAAAGAATTATTTCTATAAAAAATGGTCCCAATTAGAGTCTTATTTAAAAGCCCATGGAATAGGAATTGGCCATAAAATTAAAGAAATAAAATTCGATTTTATCAATTGGAAGTGTTATGAAATTTCAATTGATAAACCTTATGTAGGCTTTCTAACTTATCAAAGCATAGAACCCATTTTAACCCCTCAAATGGGAACTGTATCTAAAGAAATGATACACGGGATAATCAATAAATTTATGTCCAAAAAACTGAAGAGCGAAAATATTTTGATCTAGACATTAAGTATTTGTTAATTAAAATTTATGGAGCTAGTACTACTTTATGTGTTTTAACCCTTATTTTGAGGTCTGATGAAAACTTTATTCTTCCTATTTACGATACTTACGATGGCTGTATTTCAGTCTATTAGCTGCGAAATCTTTTTAGATTGTTTACCTGGAAGGGAGAGTTATGAAGGCCTTTCACATATTCAATTTGGAACTACAAATGTCTTTTTTTATATGTCTCAAGAAAAACGAAAACTGATTAAAAAAATAGTGGAAGAGGTTAATCAGGAAAAAATTAAATTAACTGTAGATATTAATGATTATGACTGTTTGACCACTGAAATTTCTGCTATTGCTTCGAAATATCCAAATCCGATTAGTTATCAAAATAATCAACCTGTTTTTGCTGACCCAGAAGGACATCTCACTTTGGATGCATTTGCCGAATCTTTGAAAGATCTTATTTCAAAAGAGCTCAACTTAACTATGCTTGGAATGTCCAGAGAAATAAATTTCGTAGTGAGTCAAGACGCTCATAAATTCCATCAAGATCAAACAGCAAACCAATTTGATTTTTTGAATCAGCGTGATTCAAAGTTACCTCCTCTTACAATTATTCAAGACTTAACTCTTGTAGATTGGGATATGTCAACGGATACTTTTTCTGCAACCATTGTTCAAGACTGTGATTCCAATGATCGTTACCTATTAACCCTCTTCCCAAAAGAAGCCGTCGGGATGTTATTTACGCAATCTCCGTCCTATTTGAATCGAGAGGCTCACCCGAGTTACTCCGTTCCTACTATTTTTCCATATCACGCAGTTTTATCTCCAATAGATAAGTTGGCTACAAAAACTTCAGGCTCATCAAAAGGTAAACGACTAAGTACAGTTTTAAGAGGAGTTGTGTCTGAACGAGAGTTGGAAAATTTAAAGGAGAATTCTCAAGAATTATCTCTTAACCGTCCGATTGCTTTAGAAGATGGAAAAAAGAGGGCATTACTTTACCCTAATGGTATTTTAGTTAAAAAGCTTTTAGAAGAGACTGTCGCAATGAGGAAAAATTTGCAGTTGGAGGAAGCTTGGGTTTACAAGCACTTAGACAAAGAAAATGTTGAGATTTTGGAATTTAATAACAATGAAGTCTCTGAGCTCTGTATATCAGTAGCTGAGCAATTAGGGATTGAAAGAAAACTGATTAAATCCTCAGCTTTTTTTAGATTTATAAAAAAAGATTCAGGATTTAGTTATTTTGATATTTCAAATCTAAAAATTGATCCTAATAGCGATTTTATACTATTGAACTCTTCATTTCTTCCGGAAAATTATGATTATTTTAATATAGCTCAGGACTTTACTGCTGAAGCTTTACCTTGGATTCAACTTTATCATTTACCTCCTGAAAAAGCATTTTTAGTCCCTGGGAGTGTTTTTCATGAAATTTGCATGACTCCTATTGAGGAAATTTTATTTAGAAAGGAGAAAGTTGATACTATGATAACGGATGGCATTCACTCTATGGACAAGATCGTTACAAAAATTGATATTATAGTTTTAGAAAAATATTAAAAATTAGTCTCTAATAATCAGTTGTTTAAAGAAAATGCAAGAAGTTTGAAAACTTTACCACACTTTTATCACCATTTCCGTAAAACCCGGTCCTTTAGGGCCGGGATGTAAGGTACTTAAGTTTTAATCACTTCACCATTGAGTATTCCAACAATAGGCCTTACGTAAGCCAAGGCAACTCTTTTGAGAGGGATCTCATCGAATGCAACAAAAAGCTCTCTATATCGATTGCTAGACTCTTCTACGAGACCAGGACTTATGATATTTAAACGCACTCTTTTTGGTAATTCTAAAGGTCCACTTTTTACAAAACTCTCAAATGAAACTTTACCTTAGATACTTCTTTGTACGTTTATTTGCCTAGAGCTAATTCTAATTGACAATCTGAGTTTTTTAGTCGATATAGAAACAAATAAGGTATAACTATGATCACTCCCATTTTAATCGTTGGAGCAGGCCCTGCAGGGCTATCTTTAGCACTAGAGCTCTCCCGTCACAAAGTGCCTGTCCGTATTATTGCTAAAGAAACAGGGAGGCACCATGAGAGCCGAGCTCTGGCTTTGCACTCTAGAACCTTAGAGATTTTTGAAAAGCTAGGCGTTGTTGAAGCGATTTTAGATCGAGGAAAAAAGGTCTACAATTTTAAAGTGTACCTTAAAGATAAAGAAGCCTTAGACCTCGATTTTTCAAACCTTAAAGCTCCTTATCCCTTCATGTGCATGCTCCCTCAGTATGAAACTGAAACGGTTTTAATTGAGGAACTTGTCAAATATGATGTTCATGTAGAGAGACAAACCAAACTTCTAAATATTCAAGAGAAAACAGAAGGAATCAAAGTTTCTTTACGCAATGACCGAGGAGAAAAAGAGTCACTAACAATTCCTTTTCTTATTGGATGTGATGGCGCTCGTAGCTCTGTTAGAAGACTAATGAAAATACCCTTTAGGAGATATGGGTATGTGGGCAATTACCTTTTAGCTGACGTACTCCTATCTTGGGATCAAAAGCCTGACGCTCTGAGACGTTTTCAACATCCAAATGGAGCCGTCACGGTAATCCCCATCAAAGATCGACATTATCGTATTATGTGTGATCTTAAACCGAATCCTTGTTCTTATGCCGTGTCTGAAACGTATCTAAAGAAAGTTCTTCTGCAAAGGGTTCCTAAAGACTTAGAAGTAGAAGACATTGAGTGGATGAGTGACCAAAAACTCAGTTATCGTGAAGCTGAGCAGTTTAGATGCGATCGAGTTTTTTTAGCAGGGGATGCAGCTCATGTGCACAGCCCTATCGGAGGACAGGGGCTCAACTTGGGGATTCAAGATGTATTTAACTTGGGATGGAAGTTAGCTTATATCACTAAATACCAAGTCAGAAGTAAACTACTTGCCAGTTATTCAAGAGAGAGAAAGCCAGTTGTTCAGTATATTTTAAAAACAACTCGTAGACTCATGGACCTAGCATCGGGATCAGGATTTTTTTCAAAGCACTACCAAGACATACTTTTTACTCTCTTCAATAAAACTTCTACTTTAAAGTTCAAGACTCTTTCTGATGTATCAGGACTTGCAACCAAATACAAAAAAAGCCCCATTGTAAAGTCTCATAGAAAGTGGCTCTTTTTTATCCCTTCTATAAAAGCAGGATCTCGATTTTCTGATGGGAATCTCATCAATCCTAAAACAAGACAAGAGATACGTCTTTTCTCACTTATAAAAATACTCAGCATCATTTATTTATCTTTTGTAGACGAAGGCATCTTGTAAAAGCAAAGGGACTCCTTCAAAATCTTAATGCTAAATATTCTGAAGTCTTGGGTGTGCATTTGATATCTCCAGATGAAGAGCTAGAAGTAGAGCGCTACTGGATTGACCAGGATCGAGAGATAGCAAAACCCTATAGACTCTGGTACCCCTTCATGATCTTAGTTAGGCCTGATGGATATATTGGATTAACGGCAAAGGGATTCTCCAAAAAGAAAGTAGACTTCTATTTTGAAACCCTTCTATCAGCTTCTTTTTAAAAAGATTACTCTTGGTTTGAATAGGCCCAATCTAAAATCGATTGGGTGTAAATTTGTACCATCTCATCAATTCTTTCATCTCTGTTTTCGAAAAGAGATTTGGCTTGGATATAGTTATCTTGTAAAAAGGGCTCGCAGTACAAAATGGGCCCATGAACCAAGCGAGTTAGCATTAAATTGCGATGATAGACTCCTGGCAAATCGACTGGATAGGTGGCTTTGAGACCAAATCCTGGGCTAGTTGCTAAAGGTAGGTTTAATACTTGTTGAGTGTAGCCTTTGGCAATAGAGGCGAGCTTTAGAGATTGTTCTATATCATTTGTGACAAGTAGGCGCACAAATTCATAACGAGAACGCTCATCTTTTAAAGAGGACTTACGAAAGGGCTCATCTTTTAAATTTCCTTTTTGAAAAGCTCCAGGTACAAAAAACAGGGTATAGTCTGCTTGTGTTCCAGGGGTATGTCCTTGATTGTCGTATCCGACTCCTAAATTGTAATGACAGGTTACTGTGACATGCGGAGCAAAGGCATTAATCAGCTCAGCTCTTCTCTCAATATCTAAAAAATTATAAGTGCTCTTAAAAATTTGGGAGGGGGAAGCTTCTGTTTTCCAAAAACATTCTTCCTTTTTCTGTAGAAGGGGATCGTTTTGCCTTTGAACTAAAATACTGACAGCTGAATCGAAGTCCTCTTCAAGCCAACCTTCATAGCTTTTTTTGATAACAGGGGCTCCAGCATTTGTCTTTGTCAAAAGAACTTTAGCTCCCAAGCTTTTTAGCTTTTGAGCAAGCTTCTTAGCAGTGAGGAGAGCTAGTTCTCCTTCATTAAATTCGATCTCCTGATCGATACCTTTCTCTTCGCTTGGAAGCATGTGCACATACTTTTCCTCAAGGCGAGCAAATTTTCCACCCATGTGCCCCGGGTCAATGGCAACTCTAAGACCTTTTAAAGGGGTATGAGGATTTTCAAAAGAGGGAAATATTTGGACAGCCTTCTCTTTTGTTCCGAACCTTAAGGTGAATTCAGGGAGGTCTTTGAGCTTATCTTCTGGAGAAGCATAGATTGTAAGAGTCTCAGATGAAACTTTATACCAAGATGAAATTTCTTCATCCCCCTGAAGCGTTTTTTTTATTTTTGTCTCTACCCATTCTTTTGAAAGAGTTTCTTGATAACGATTAAAATCTTGAAAGTTTTCTGATAAGTTGTTGGCACTTAATGGAGAAAGGTAAATATTGAGACACACAAAAAGATTGAGAATAGAGATTGAAATGAGACGCATAATTTGATAAACTCTTCGTAAAAAAAAATAATGTTATGCGACTTTCCAAACTTTTTTTCAAGACCTTTAAAGAACCTCCTGCTGATGCAGATGTCCCTTCTCATAAACTTTTAGAGAGGGCAGGCTACATCAAACGATTAAGCAGAGGCCATTACACCTATACGCCCTTCATGTGGCGAGTTATAAATAAGCTGAAAAAAATTGTTTCAGATGAACTGGAAAAAGAAGGTTCTCAAGAAGTCTTCATGCCCCAACTTCATCCCAAAGAGATTTGGGAAGCCTCAGGAAGATGGGAAGGGTACAAAGCAGAAAAGCTCACTTATCTTGTTAAAGATAGAGATGACAATGAGTACTGTTTAGCTCCTACTCATGAAGAGGCTATGGCCCACCTTGTGAAAAACTGGATTTCAAGTTACAAGCAGCTTCCTCAAAATCTCTATCAGATCACAAACAAATTTAGAGACGAAATACGCCCTAGATTTGGTTTGATGCGCTGTAAAGAATTTCTTATGAAAGATGCTTACAGCTTCTCTGCAAATACAAAGCAGATGGAAGAGCAGTATCAGAAAATGAGAAGAGCTTACCAGAGAATTCTAGATCGTTTAGAACTTGATTATGTCATCGTTCAAGCAGACGCTGGAAAAATTGGGGGAAGTAAGTCTCAGTCTGAAGAATTTCAAATCTTAGCAGATATCGGAGAAGACACTATTCTGATTTGTGAGGACTTTGCTTTCAACAGTGAAAAAGCTCCATGCACGATTTCTCTTTATGACTACTCTGCTACTGAAGAACCTCTTGAGAAAGTAAAAACTCCTAAGATTTGCACGATCGATGCTCTCAAAGAATTTACAAAAGCTCCGATTGAACTTTTAATGAAGATCATAGTTTATAAATTGACTCACAAAGATTCTGAAGAACTTGTTGCAGTAGGAATTAGAGGGGATCGAGATATCAATCCCATCAAGCTTTCCAATCATTTTAAAGCGCTCGATATAGAACTGGCCGGAGAGGATGAAATGAAGAAGGCTGGGATTAAAAAAGGATTTATTGGGCCTGTAAATTGCCCGGTTCCTTTTGTTGCAGACTATAGTTGTAAGCCAATGACCAATTTTATTTGTGGGGCCAATGAATGGGATGCCCACTTTAAAAATGCAAATTGGAAAAGGGACTGTGAAGAACCCGTCTTTAGTGACTTTTGCCAAGCAAAAGATGGTGATCTCTGTCCTTTAGTTCCCGAAGGCCGATACAAAGAAAGAAGAGGAATAGAAGTTGGACACATCTTTAGCTTTGGAGAGAAGTATAGTTTGGCTTTAGAAGCCTTTTTTCAGAATGAAGATGGAAAGCCTAAACCCATGTTAATGGGTTCTTATGGAATAGGAATAGGGCGGCTGGCACAAGCAGCTGTTGAACAGAACTACGATGATAAAGGGATTATTTGGCCCAAAGAGCTGGTTCCTTACACGCTTTTATTGACCGCGGTCAACATTAAAGATGATGACCAAAGAGAAGCCTGTGAGGCTCTCTATAAAAAGTTCCTTAAACAAGGCGTAAATGTTCTTTTCGATGATAGAAAAGAAAGGCTTGGGTTTAAGCTTAAAGATAGTGATCTTGTGGGTATCCCTTATAAAATGATCATTGGAAAAGGGTATTTAGCTGATCAAACACTTGAAGTCGAACCTAGAGTGGGAGAGAAAATCTTACTTCCAGAGTCAGAACTTACTTCTTGGTCAAAAGAGCATCTTCTTGATTAACAAGTATGAGATAATTTCTCTCTAATGCTTTTAAGAGCTCTTCATTTATACTCAATTCTTGATTATCTATTCTGGAAACACCCTGAATCCCTTTCATTGAATTACAAATAAACACCTGCTTACTTTGAACTAAACAAGAAGGCTTTTCTTTAACAAAAGCGACCTTGAGTCCTAAATCTTGGGCAGATTCAATAACAAGTTGCAGAGTCACTCCAAAGTAGTAGGGAAGAGAGGCATTTGGAAGATAAAGTGTTTCATTTTCAACCCAGAATACGTTGGCAATTGAGGTTTCTAAAAGATGCTGCTCTTTGTCATAAAAAATCCAATCATCAAAGCCAAGAACACTTGCTTCTTCTAAAAGCTCAAGTCTTTTTGAAAAATCCACTTTTTTAAACTGAGCTAAAGGTTCACTGAAAGGTTTCGAGTAAATCTTTAGAGAGGTATGAGTTCTATGAGAATCCTGATAAGGAGTCATGTTGAAAGAAACCTCACTTTTAGAGATTCCTCTAATATTCAGTCTCCAAATCCCTTTTTGGTACAAGGGCTCATCAAGAAAGGTATAGAGAGCTTTTAGATCAAAGTCGGAAGCGGGTTCATTAAGGGCTTTGAAGTTCCAAAAAAACTTCTCAAGATGGCGCTTTAAAGCAATCGGTGATCCTTCCTTAATTTTGATGGTGCTAAAGAACAAAGCCTAAAATCCCTATTTTGAAAAGTGCTCTTATTTATCCGTAGCTTGGAGGAGGAGCCAGCATGCTATCATTTGGGGTCAGAAAGCCTCTCGGAAGAATAGGAGTAAAGGGCGGGGCTGTAGTTCCAAGCACCAGCCTTTCAGATAGAAAGGTGAATCCGTTTTGAAGTTCTATAATGAATGGGTTAAAAGCGTTAACTTGTTCTGCTAACCCTTGTATTTTAGCTGTAAGAAGGTGGTAATTTAATGTTGTACGTTCGTTTATTGGAGTTTGAAGGTGTCTACTCACCATAGTGCTCACGAAAGAACTAATTGCAACTGAAGCTGTGATTTGATAAGTCGAGTCACAATCTGGAGATTTAAAAGAAGGGTGCTGCTCTATAGCAGAATCTATTAGTCGCTTCATAGTTTCTTCGAAAGAAGGAGCTTGAGAGTAAGTATAGCCTAAAGCTACAAGTGATACAGCTGCAACCTTCGTTTTTGTACTCGTGTTTATTAGTTCTTTTGAAATGCCGACAACTGCATCTTTAGTAAAAACTAAAAGCTCTTTAGGATTAAAAGTATTTGTAAGGTAGGTAATCTGATCTTTTACAAAAGAAGTTGTCTTAGGTGTTGAGCTAGCTATTAGAGATACGGCCTTTTTTGAAAAAGAATAGGCTTTTGAGGCTCTGTTCCATGTTGCTGTCAAAAATGTTGTTCCCCAAGAGGGTGCTGCTGGAGGTCTGTCCGTTGGTGGTGTAGAATTATTAGTTTTCTCAGAAAAGTTAACTGTAGTCATAATAAGAATCCTTTTTTTATTAAATAATATACAATTAATAAATTAATTGCAATCTGATTTTGGAGATGCCTGTTCTAAATCTACTTTATATTAGATGCTTATGTTTTTGAAGAAAATGGAGTGTGCTCAGCGGATGGAGCGTGCTCAGCGGGCGGAGTTATCGGACTCATCCTCAAATCTGCTCTCATTGGGACGATTCCGAAAAGGAGCTTTGCTAATAGACCTGGTTGATTATCTATTAATTTCTTTAGTTGTAAGAATTGAATTTTATGGTCAGCTGAAGTATCAAATACAACTGCTTTTAGTGCCTCGAAGGACGGAAGTAGGTCCTGCTGGGCTGTACTTAAGTTGGAGATAGCCTGTGCAATTAAAGCCATATGTTTATTCTGGAGCATGTCTTGACGATTCAGCGCACTAACTATATTACCAATAGTAGTTTGTGCATTATTTATCATGCTCGTTCGTGTGCCCTGATGGAGGGTTCCTATCTTCTGATTCAGGTCACTAAAAGGATTTTTTTTCATAAGTGGAGCAATAGTTTGCATAGCTACAACACTCCCTAGAAGGACGTGGAGTAGATCATAAGAGCTCTCTTTTGAGGCGGGCTGATGAGTAGAATGTTCAGCCATATAATCAAAGATTCGACCTGCTACATTCTCAAAAGTAGGGGCCTGGTAATAGGCGGTGCCTAAAGTTACAAGGGCTACAGCTGTAACACACTGTTTTGTGGTTATATTCGAAATATTCCTTTTTAGGGAGCTTGAAAAAGAGTATATTTTTTCTTTATTTGGGAGCGAAACACGTTCGGGATCAAGTGAAGTTAAAGGGTAGATAACTTGATCTTTTAAGAAGGAATAAACACTTGAAATTCCATTGGATGCTGCATTTGAAAGCGGTGATGTCCAAGATGAGGCCTGGGACCTTATAGTTGCTGAGGAAGGTGTTATTGTATTCACAAAGAGCCTTTTTTATTAATTAGTATTTAGTTTTTATTAATAGAAATCACTGTTTTGCAATTGATTTCTAACCTAGACCTAGAGAATTTATCCTCCTAAAAAGGGTAGTTAAAATTTCCATTAAATAAAAACTTTTTTTTAATAATTTAACGACGTATAGCAAAAAGATTGGAAGGAGGTTATCGCATGTACAAATATCTGCTTTTAAAAAAGTGGATTTTAAGAACGCTCGTTATCGTTTTAGGAGGGCTTTCTTTGGGCTCCTGCTCGATTCAAAGTCAGAGAGCCGAGATTTCTAAACCTCTGGATATTGACCTTTCAGTTAGAGAAGCCTTTCTTTCCAAAGATTTTATTCCCTCTGATTGGACTTCAGAAAGTTGGTGGGAGATGTTTAATGACCCACAACTCAATCACTTCATTGAAACGACTCTAACGAATAATCCAACGATTCAAGCCGCTGTTGAAACCGTTGTCCTAGCACATGACTCTGCAAAACAGGCCTTTTCACCTTTACTCCCTTCCGTTGATGCTGAATTTAAAGAAGCTCTCTTTGCCTTTGACTGGAGAGGAGATGGAGTGAAGGTTCCCGCAGCACTCGATGCTCTTTTACCCAAGAATATATTGCCTAACTGGATCAATTTTCTAGGCTACACGCTGAGCTTTAAATGGAGCTTAGATATTTGGGGGAAGCAGACCAAGCTCTACAAGGCTGCTCTAGATGATATGAAAGCTCAACTGGCTAATGCAGCCTATAGTAAGCTACTTCTCAGCGTTCAAGTCGCGAATAGCTACATGGCCCTTCAATATCACCTACAAATGAAAGGGGTGCAAGAAGAGCTTTTACAAGTTCAAAGCGATATGCTCTTAATTTATGAGCAGATGTTTACCTATGCCTTAGCCGATGAGATGGATATTCAGATAAGTCAAAAAAGTGCAGCTCAAACTCGTCTTCAACTTCTTTCTACCTCAGAAGATATCACTAAAAAACAATACGAGCTTAAAGTCTATATGGGTATCAGCCCTGATCAAGCAGATCCCATACAAATGCCAACAGCTTGCTTTGATCAACCTTTTCCTCTTCCTGATCAGGTCTCCTTTGACCTTTTAGCAAGACGGCCTGATATCGTTACTAAAATATGGGCCATACAAGCAGCTACAAAACGGGTGAACTCAGCTAAAGTAGCTTTCTTCCCCTCTATTGATTTAGCCAGTTTATCGGGCTTTTTTGATCTCAAATACAAAGATGTTCTGGAACCTAAAAGCTGGTTTACAAGTATTATTCCAGGGGTGACTCTGCCTCTGTTTCATGGGCTTAACTTAAGAAATAAACTGAAGTACAGCTTAAGGCAGTACAATTTGGCAGTCTATGACTACAATCAGCTGCTTTTAAACGCAACTCAAGAAGTTGTAGAGAGTATGATTTCTTTTCAAATAGCAGGTCAAAGGATAGAAGAACAAAAAGGGATTTTAGGTGCTAATGAAACTCTTTTAGAGCTTTCAGGGATGCGCTTTGAATATGGGTTAAATACCTATTTGCAAGTACTAGAGAGTGAAATCATCTCTTTGAATGATCATATGACCTATGTGCAACTCGTTGAAATGAGGCTTTTAAGTATCTTAAGTCTCATTAAATCAATAGGGGGTGGATACAACAATCCAAACGCCCAAATAGATATGGAGCAAGATTTTATTTATGAATGAAAACGTCGATCAGAAGCTAATTGAAGACAAAGGGCCTGTGAAAAAAAAGAAAACAGCTCTTTTTATCGTACTCGGGGTTATAATCCTATGTGCATTAGTTATCTTCTTTTATTGGTTGATTTGGGCCCGCTTTACTGTTTCAACGAATAGCGCCTATGTCAATGGAAACACTGTTGAAGTCTTTCCTCAAATTAACGGTAGTATCACCACTGTCAATGTTCAAGAAACCTTCCATGTTAAACAAGGAGATATCTTAGTAGAACTTGACCCCACTGACTTTGTCATTGCTTTCGAAAATAGCAAGTCTGTTTTAGCAAATACAATAAGAGATGTAGTACAGAAATTTGATAGGGTCTATCAACTACAAGCAAATGTTCAAATGCAGCAAAGTCAATTTGATCAAACTGTCCTGAACTATCAACATAGGGAAGTCCTCGTACAGATAGGGGGGGTAACCCTTGAAGACTACCAAAATTCTGAAACTGATATGCGGGTAGCACAAGCCTCTTTAAACCATTCTATCGAAGATTTAAGAGGATCAGAAGCTCAAATCTATAATACAACGGTGCCCACGCACCCTCTTGTTCAAGAAGCTATGGATAGTGTAAGGTCTGCTTGGGTTGATCTGCAGCGTACTGTCATTCGAGCTTCAGTCGATGGATATGTAGCCCTTAAATCAGCACAGGTTGGAGAAACAGCTTCTCCTTCATCTCCTCTCTTGTCTATTGTTCCACTTAACGATGTTTGGGTGAATGCTAACTTTAAAGAAGTGCAACTTAAGAAAATCCGTATTGGACAACCTGTTAAAATTATCAGTTCCTTATATGGTAGCAAAGTTAAATACCAAGGATCGGTCATTGGAATATCACCGGGGACAGGAAGTGTTTTTTCAGTTATACCTCCTCAAAATGCAACAGGAAACTGGATTAGTATAGTGCAGCGAGTACCCGTACGAATCTCTTTAAATTCTAAGCAACTAGAAAAGTATCCCTTGAGGCTTGGCCTCTCCTTAAAAGCAACGGTTGACTTGCATGATGAAGAAGGTGAGGTTTTAACGCCTCTTGAAAGTACTTTCCCTATTTATCAAACTTCAATTTTTCAAGATCAAATATATGGAGTAGAAGGCATTATTGATCAAGTTGTGCAAGACAACATTAATCCAAACTGTGATGACTAGTCTATGGATGAGAAATACGAGATAAAAGGCATTTCCTTTATTTTAGTCGCTCTAGCTATTGCTCTTTGTACTTTTATGCAATCTTTAGATTTATCCATTGCGAATGTGGCTGTCCCTTATATGGCAGGAGATTTAGGAGTCAGTGTAAGTAGTGGAACTTGGGTCATTACCTTTTTTATGGTGGGAAATGCCATTGTTCTTCCCATCTCAGGGTGGCTTGCTGAAAAAGTAGGCTCTATTCGACTCATTATTGTTTCTTCTATTTTATTTGGAGTGGTCTCATTCTTATGTGGCATCTCAGTGAATTTCCCCATGCTTATTGTAAGCCGTTTTTTTCAAGGAGCTGCTGCAGGCCCTTTGATTCCAACAAGTCAAGTTCTTCTTATGAAGGTATTTCCAAAAGGAAAAGAAAATATGGCACTGGCTCTTTGGGCCATGGTCCTTTTAGTGGGACCCATTAGTGGACCTATTGTGGGAGGGTGGATTACAGAGACCTATTCATGGAGATGGATCTTCCTAATTAATATTCCAGTGGTTCTCTTTTCTTCTATAGTTCTCATTGGGCAGATGAAGAATTACCTAACTGCTATTATTAAAATGAAATTTGATTGGTGGGGACTGATTTTTCTAGTTGTAGGTATTACAAGTCTTCAAATTTTCTTAGACCAAGGTAGGCAATTAGATTGGTTCCATTCAAGCACTATTAAAACTCTATTTTATACAGCTGTTATCTCTCTAACCCTTCTTGTTGTACATGAATGGAATTGTGAAAAACCTCTCATCGATATCCGTTTATTTAAAATTAGTTCTTTTGCTATTGGAACAATCGTTTTGAGTCTTTCTTTCATGACTTTTTTTGCTCCTATTGTCATTACCCCACTTTGGTTAGAAGGGGTGATGGGATACACTTCGTTTAAGGCGGGGATCTGTCTTTCAAGTATGGGGATTTTACCTTTTATTTTTGCTCCCCTTGTGGGAAAAGCTATGGGAAGTGGGCGTTTAAAACTCCTCGTTGGAACTAGCCTTATTTTGATGGCGATAGTTTCCTACTTCTACACAAAGTTCAATACAGATGCGACTATGTTTCAAGTCGCTTTATCACGTTTTTGTTTTGGATTTGGAATGGTTTTTTATGTGGCACCAGCAACGGCATTGCCATTAGTTCAAATTCCAGCAAACAAGATTTCAAATGCTTCAGGGATTCTACAGTTCTTTAGGATTTTTATGAGCGGAGCTGGAACTGCTATTTATACAACTATTTGGAACAACAGAGCGACTTTCCATCACCAAGCCCTAGGAAGTAATCTCACCCGATTTAATGAAAATATTGTTCAATTTAAGACACTAGTTATGGAGAAGTTTGGATTTAATCTTGCTCAATATTATAGCTCTTTAAATAGCATGTTGGACAACCAAGCTTATATGCTTGCAACCAACGATGTGATGCTCTTAAGCGCAGTTTCTCTTTTATTGCTGTTTATTCTTCTTTACTTTGTACGCGTGACTCCTAAAGAGTGTCGTCAAGCAAATGCCACTTCTACATCCTAATATACATTTTTAGATTAATATTATTAAATATTGTTTATGTTAATAAACAGCATATGTTAATTAATCGATTTATATTTTACACTATAATTCAGTTAACAAATGAGGTTTTTATTATGTCTATTTCAGCGTCAACCCTAAGTCCCAAATTTTTAGGAGCAGAAGCTCTTGTGAGTCAAAAACTTTCAGGAACTAAACTGGACAAAGAGTTTGCTAATGCTTTTGAACGTTTAGATCTCAAAAAGGCTACAGAGCTAGTCAAAATGGGGGCTAATCCTAATCAAGAGATTACTTTATCAAAGCCACTTGTTGCTGAATTTTTAAAGCTGTACACGCTTTGTGATTGCTGTGGCCCAGTTAACCCTTATGACGGTGCAATTGAAGAGTTTTTAGCAGATGATGAAAACTTTCAATCTGCAATTAATGAATTCTTTGATGGAGAAACGTCGTCTTCTGCCATTTTTCTTTCTATGACCTTAAAAAAAGAAGACTTTTCAGTTCTACTCCTTGAAAAAGGTGCTGAAACGCTATTCAGGATAGGTGAACTGGAATCTAACCTTCTGCAATTAGCATCAATGATAAATCTTCCTAAAGTTGCTGAATTTGCACTACAAAACACTTCGTACAGAGTAGATGAGACTGAAAATGAAGAGGTCGCTCTTCCCCCCTTTCTCTCAGCAGTGATGTTTGGTAATCTAGACATTATTAAATTGTTTCTTGAGATGCGTCCAAATCAAGTAGATTCAATGATTTTGGATCTCTTAGCAAATGAAGAGTTTCAAGATGAAATTGAAGATGGAAACTTAAAGCTGATCGAAATCAAAGAGCTACTTGAAGAGCATCTTAAGAGAAAAGAAATCACTTCAGCAGTACGAGTTTAATCTAAATGGGTGGAGAGCAAAAGTAAATGCTCTTGCCCACTTTTGTAGGACTCTTATACAAAGAATGCAAATAACCCTCTAAAAGAACAGACCTACACTAATGGATTTTCTTTAAGTCTAGGTACAGGAGGGAGTTCTTTTGGAGTCGGATACTACTTTTCAAACATTTTATCATCTCCTTGAACTTTATTATTTTTTTTATTCTTTGTTTTTCGTAAGTTATTTGTCTAAAATTTACAAACATAATGGTAAAGGATCTCTTGGATTCATTTTTAAAAAAACACTTTTTCTTTCTCCGACACGGAGAAACAGACTGGAATTACAAAAAGCTTTGCCAAGGGCAAAAGGATATTCCCTTAAATAAAAAAGGGCTTCAAGAAGCAAAAGAATTTGCTGTAAAAAGTCGCAATTTGAATATAGGTTGTATTGTTTCAGGTCCACTAAATCGAGCTTTAGCAACGGCAAAAGAAATTCATAAAGTCCATTCTGATACAAAGCTTTACATTGCTCCTGAGCTTTCTGAACGTTATTGGGGAAGCATAGAAGGAATGACAAGTGAGGAAATGTACTCCCGAGAAATCTTAGAAGAAGAAGATCCTCTTTATTCTCAAGAACAAGGAATTGAACCAAAGTCTTCATTTCGTCAAAGAGTATCGCAAGGTATTATTATCGCCCAAAAGTATCACCCTCATCCACTAGTTGTAAGTCATGGTAGAGTTTTTCGTGAACTCTGTTTTCTTCTGGGAATACCCCCATTACGTCAATTGCCAAATTGTCAACTAATTAAAATTTTTCCAAGCGGTAGTTCTTGGGAAAGCTGTACCCTTAAAGAGAATTTATTATGAAGCCGCTAATGAAAATAGTCGTATTTATTCTTTTTTTTTCAAATTTACTTAACGCTGATTTTTGCCAAGAAATTTCAAATGATCTTCGGATTATAGTTCAAAAGCTTGATAGTGATATTGGTGAGTTTGAATCTGTTATCCCTTTTCCTAATCAAGGGGGATCTTTCATTAACCAAATTTTTTTAGTCAATACCGATAAAGGGCATAAACTTGTTCTTAAAGTCGAAAACAAAAATTGGGAAAGAGAAAAAACTCTTAATGAAGTAACGAATCTTGAATACATAAATCGACACACATCAATACCTGTTCCAAAAGTACTTGCTTATGAAAGTGCAATTAGTGATTCACTTATAGATCAAGAATATATTCTAATGGCACAGATGAAAGGGACGCCTTTAAACCTTGTTTTCGATCGTGTTTATTCTAATCCCAACCATTATGTTTATGTTTTGGAGCAATTAGCGGATATACTCGCTGAGTTAAAGAAACATCCCTTTTCTAAAATAGGGTGTTTAAACAATTTAGATGCTTTTACCTTAAAAAATCCCATAGATTTTGGAAATTCAAGTGATAAGACTCCTTGCAATTCTTTTTCAGAATATGCGCAAAGATGGCTATCTTACTATCTGACAGAAATGAAAAACCTCAAAAATGCTGGACACCAAAACTCCGAATATTTTGAAAGATTTATCCCTCAAGTCGAAAAATTAATATTTTCACCGTATTTATCGTGCCTTAATAAGCCCTCTGAAGTTTTTCCTTTTTCTCATCAAGATTTTGTAATGAAAAATATTCTAATAGAGGGTGCTGAAATAACTGGAGTTTTAGATTGGGAATGGAGTGGTCCCGCAGTATCTGAATTTGAGGCGAAAACGGGCTGTGATTTTCTAAAAACCTCTCAAGACATTGCTCTTTTTAACAAAATGTTAGAACAAAGAGGAGTCTTTAACTTTTTTGATTCACCTCTGCCTGTACGAGAACTTTTTTATCAATTAATGGGTGAGCTGTATAGCCTTATTTCTTGTTATGAGTGGGTAGAAGGTAAGCTTGAACATAGTGCAAAATTCATAAATCAAAAGTTAGAACAGCGGCGAGTTAGAAATTCTAATAATTTTGATATGAAAGCCTATGTTGAAGAAATATCTACAACACTAGAGAAGCATTTTTTTGAAATAAATAAGGAGTTACAATGAAGCGCATCCCAATTCTGTTTTTTTTATCACTAATATCGAATCTTTTACTTGGAACAGAATTTTTACAAGAAGAGGTAGATACAGCTCTTTCACATATTCAACATCCTAAAAGAGAGTGGGTCAATCAACGTTTTACTCAAAATGGAATCCCTATTTTGGATGTAGCGATTATTGGCGGCGGTCAAACAGGTCTCACTGTAGCTTTTTCGCTAAAGCGTCATTGTATTCAAAACATATGTATATTCGATAAAAATCCGAAAGATGCTGCTGGATCATGGATTAATATTGGCAGAATGAAAACACTTAGAACTCCAAAAACAACAACAGGCCCAGATCTTGATATACCGATATTGAGTGTAAAAAATTGGTTTTCCAAAAAGTATGGGGAGCAAAATTGGGAAGATTTAGATTACGTGCCGAGACTTGTTTGGCATAATTATTTAAATTGGTATAGAGACGTTTTGAAATTACCTGTTCAGTTCAATAGCCAAGTCGGTCCTTTGTCTTGGGATGAAGTAAATCAAGCTTACCGATTTATTGTAAACAAAGGGCCTAGTGAAGAGGAAGTATTTGCTAGGAAAGTTATTTAGCAACAGGTTTAGATGGGTCTGGAGAGTGGATGGTGCCTCAATTCATTAAGGAGAACCTTCCAGAATCTCGTTATTCTCAAGCAGTATGGCCCTCTGAAGAAGGCTCAATCAAAGGAAAGTCTATTGCTATACTGGGCGCAGGTCCCAATGCTTTTGATTTGGCCCTTGAAGCCAATCGTATGGGGGCAAAAGATATTCAGATCTTTTCAAAAAGAGAACGTCTTGTAACCCTACATTGTTTTAAATGGGGTGAGTTTACAGGGTTCATGAAGTGCTTTACTGATCTTAATGACGCTCAAAAGTACAGCTTTGCAGCACGAATGTATGAAATGGGGCAACCTCCAGTTCCTGAGCGAGTGGAAAGTACATTTAAATTGCCAAATTTTAGAATGCATTATTCAAGCCCTTGGATAAATGCCTACGAAGAAAATGAGAAGGTGACTATCGTTACACCTACCAAAGACTATCAAGTAGACTTCTTAATTCTCGCAACAGGTTGGCGTTGCAATCTTGAGTCAAGGCCTGAGCTCGTCCATCTTGTTGAAAAAATTGCAAAATGGGAAGATAAGTATAATCCTCCCTCAGATCGTAACTATGAAAAACTACTTCAATTTCCATATCTTGGTAGTGGATTTCAATTCACCCCTAAAGATCCAGAAAAAGATGCTCACCTTAATTCATTATTTAATATGACAGGTGGTGGTTTAGTAAGTAATGGCTTTTGTGCAGGTACAGGGCTTACTGGAATGAAATACAGTATTAATCTCATCATAGATGAGATCTGTCGTCAATTTTTCTTAGAAGATGCAGAAAATTATTACAGTTCCTTTGATAACTACAATCAAACGGACTTTGATGAAAGCTGTTATTTGAATTTGACGTCAATGGATCTTGATCAAAATTAAGCTGCTTTTCTTTTTCTATGAAGCTTTTTAATTTCTTCAAACTTCTCAGAGCTGTAACTGATTGTTGCAGCTAACATGATCGTCATCCATATGATGGATGTGTAGACATTGAACGCATTGACTGTTTGCGCACCAATCGATACCGTTGAAACCCTAGAATCTCCTCCAGTAGACATCGTATCAAAGGAATAGACGAGTAAATTTAAAAATATGGGTTGCTCTTCAGGTATGCTTAAGCTGGAAGGATCATGAAGGAGAAGTAAGTAATAAATACCGGTAAAAATCAACGCAAGAATCGTATAGCCTATAAAGTAGATGAGAAAGGGCTTAAATAGAACCTCTATATAATCAATGACTTTAGTGAATATTTTAGAGACGACATCCAGATAGAATTGAAAGAGGATTCCTCCAACAGAGCCAAATACGATTCCCATTAAGAAACCCATTGTTAACACCCAAGCCAAGTGATCACTGAGATTCTTTACAAAAATGATCAGTAGGACAATAGAGCAAATAGATAAAGCATTTAAAATAGAGAAAAAGATCGTACGCCATTCGTGTTTTTTTATGATAAATGTAAGCCATGTTAAAATAGCAAAAGCGACTACAAAAGTTCCCAAGAAAAAGAAATCATCTCGAATATTATAAACATCGTCAATAAAATCTAAGAGAATGAATGCAATTGAAAAAAACATTCCAAAAATAAGCGCTATTTGAAACGCAATAAAAGAACCTGCTTTATAGCAAATCTGATGGATATAGACTGCTAAAGTGATAAGCGATACGAAGGCTGCTTCTAAAATGGACGTTGTGCCGGCTAAAACAAGGGGAAAAACAAAGGCCGAGCTTAAGCAAGCTCCAACGACAATTTGAATGCATTTTTTCATATGAAACGAAAGATAGGTTAAAAAAATATTTTTAGCACATGCCTATTATATTTCCAAAACTTATCTTTTTAGCTGGCTTATGGCCTTCTTAAAAGGAGAGCCCTTGTGACAGGTCTCTTGATATTCTTCCTCAAGTAGAGAGTCATAGGTAATAGCTCCTCCCAACTGTAATTCAAGAAAGCCTTCTTTAAAAACTCCTGTTCGAATGGCAACATTGAAATCAAAGTCTCCTTGACCTGTTAAATACCCTATCGATCCGCAGTAGATATGTCGGGGCCTTTTCTCAAGCTCATTAATGATTTGCATGCTGCGTATTTTAGGACACCCAGTAATAGAGCCTGCAGGAAAGCATTTTCTAATTAAATCAATGGGATGGAGGTCTAAAGCGCGTCCTTCTATGACAGATTCTAAGTGAAAAACATTTGAAAGCGTTAAAAGCTTTACTCTATTAAGACAGCGCACAGAGCCAATTTCAGAAACACGGCCTAAATCATTTCTCATAAGGTCACAAATCATCATGAGTTCAGCATTTTCTTTAGGGCTCTTTAGAAGCTTGTCACGCTGTAAGAGATCATATTCTGGGCGATTGTCCCGAGAAATAGTCCCTTTAATAGGACGAGCCTCTAAACGCCCTTGAAAAGAAGAGAGGAACCTCTCTGGAGACGCTGAGATAATCTGAAAGGGACCGTAATTTAAGTAGGCCGAAAAAGGAACGGGGTTAATTTGAGTCAAAGATGTAAAAAGTTCAAAAGGGGAAAGGTTTGTCTTTTGAATAAGAGACCTTGATAAGTTAACCTGGTAGATATCTCCACGTCGAATATAGTCTTGAGCACGCTCCATGCTTTTGATGTAATTTTCTGGAGTTTCTTGCTCTTCTTCTTCAAAGAAGTGTTCTTTTTGTTGAAAAAGTATTTGAGGAGGGTTTTTTAAAAAATCCTCCCAAAAGTTCTCCTTAAAAAAATCTGCAATTGAGGACCTCTTTTCCAAGACCTTGCTTTGAAATTCAGAGCGTAAAACAACTATGAGCTTAGAGCCTTTTTGTACAAGAGTGATTGCTGATTTTTGAAAGTAGGCTAATGGATAAGGAGAGTTAGAGTGGGGGAGTATCAAGTGCTCATCACTGTAAGCTCCCATCTCATAACTTAAAAACCCAACCCATTCAGGGAGAGAGGATCCTGAGCTTTTGAACTCTCCCATCTTCTTTTTTAAAGTGTTCCAAGGATTAAGTTCTGATCGAATGGAAATTTTTTTATAAGGAAAAAGAAATAAATAAGAAGTCGCATTTTCATGGTGATCACTTGAAAAAAGAAGGGTCGTTCCTAAGTAATCTGAAAAAAAATGAGCCCCTTTAAGCAAAAAAGAATGGGCTTCAAGGGGACTTTTAAATTCAAAAGCCACCATGAGAGTTATTCAGCGTGATTCATATTATGATAGACTAAGTCAACATCTTCTATGCTTTCAATCCACTCAACTAAGGCGTGGTTGGATTTTGAAATCTCTGAATCACAGTCAACAAAAACTTTTGGAATCATTGTAATTGCAGATTCTACAGAAGGAATTGACTTGGCAAGAAGGGCTTCTTTAACTTGGTATAGTTCATCAGGAGCTGTAATTACCATAAAGAGCTCTCCATCTTGATCAAAATCCTCAGCTCCACATTCAATAGCTTCAGCAAAAACTTTGTCTTCATCAAGCTCGCCTTTCTCTATCTGAATGACTCCTTTGCGATCGAAGTTAAACTGTACTGCGCCTGGAGTCGCTACAGTTCCACCACGCTTATTCGTTGCAATACGAATTTCTGAAGCAAAACGATTGCGGTTGTCTGTCATCCCTTCAACTATGATTCCAACGCCTCCATGACCGTAAAGCTCATAAGTGACTTCGTCATAATTAGACTGATCTTTAGAGGATGCCTTTTTAATATTCCGCTCAATGTTTTCATTGGGCATATTAGCATCTTTAGCTTTTTGAAGAGCGAGCCTAAGGCGGGTATTACTCTTAGAGTCACTCCCTCCTTCTTTTACTGCGCTAATAATTTCTTTTGCTAAGCGAGAGAAGATCTTTCCTTTTGCGGCGTCAGCTCTTCCCTTCTTGTGCTTGATATTGGCCCACTTGCTATGGCCTGCCATAATAAAATCCTATTTGAAAAATAAACGTCGTGATTTTTTTTCCCATGCAACAGCTTCTTTAAAGTGCTTAAATTGCTTTTCTTGAGCTTTGAACTCTGGGGTGTGAATACGCGTACATGAAACTCCCATATACGGTTTATGAACCTCATGGAGCATTTCATGGTAAATCACAAAAGCCACATAAAACTCCGGGCAAACACTGCGGTCTAGAAGACGGTGAACTTTGATGAGTTTTAAAGAATCACTGTAGAGTCCGTAGGTCATTGTGCTGCCTTTTCTCTTATTAGGAGTGCCATACCAGGTAATATTTAAGTTCAACTGATTGTCGAAGTAAGTCTTATTTAAATGTTGGTAGATCAACTTTAAATCGTATACTCGTCCCAAAGTAGAGAGCTTATCTAGATTTAATTTCTTTTCATAGCCAAATCGAGGGAGCTGAGTATTGATGTAGTTTTGTAAAAGTAGAGATGAGTGGCGACTCTTTTGATTGTGGATGAAATCCGCAATCGCATCTACTATTACACCTGAAGATTTCATAAACATGCGATGAATAGACAAACGAATATACTTTCGTTTGCGTTCTAAAATGCTAATCATTGTTGTGCGATTATTGTTAAAAACTAAATCGACTTGGATCTTGCACTGAGCTCTTAAAGTTTGTTCTAAAAGGCTATTAGTCATTATGTTAACAATTTTTCCATTGATATTTTACTTCTAAATTCTCCGCTATCTTCTTTTAGCCAGTGTTTATGATAGCCCACCTCTTTAAAGCCTAGGCGTCGATAAAGAGAAATAGCAGGGTTTCCTTCAAAAACTTCGAGATACAAAGTTTCAAGGTTGAAATTTTTCTTAGCTAGTTCAAAAATATGGAGGACGAGTTGAGTGCCTATTCCCATATTGCGGTACTCCTTGTCGACAATCATACCAAAGAGACACTGATGTGCAATTTTCTTATAAGCATGTAGAAAAAGAACAGCAAAGCCAACAGGGACTCCATCGTATTCTGCAACAAGAGCACACTTCCAACGACTAAAGCCCACAAGCATTTTAACCGTATCTTCCACTTCTTTCTGCTCTTGGCAAGGAAACCATCTTAAAACACCCGGTTCTTCAAACCATTTAGTTAGATATTCGCCATCTTCTTCCGTTGAAAAACGGACATTGAGTTTTTTTAAATTCTTCATATTTATCCAAATTCTTTTAAGTAAGTTATTATGAAAGGATCGATATTTCCATCCATGACGCCCTGTACATCCCCTTCCTGGTGTCCGGTTCGTGTATCTTTAACCAGCGAATAAGGATGGAAAACATAGTTGCGAATCTGATTTCCCCAACCAATATCTTTTTTTCACCGCTTTCATGTTTAAGCTTTTTTTCGCGTTCCTCTACTTCTAGCTCATATAATTTAGAACGTAAAATTTTAAAACAAGTTTCTTTGTTTTGCAATTGACTTCGTTGATTTTGACACGTCACAACTAAGTTCGTTGACAAATGTGTAATACGTACAGCAGAGTCCGTTTTATTCACATGCTGGCCCCCAGCGCCTGAAGCTCTATAGGTGTCAATTCGAATCTGTTCGGGCCTAATTTCAATCTCTATATCGTCTTCGATCTCGGGAGTAATCTCAACAGATGCAAAACTCGTATGCCTCTTTGCATTACTATCAAAGGGGGAAATGCGAACCAAACGGTGTACCCCTTTTTCTGCTTTAGCGTAGCCATAAGCAAAGGGTCCCATGAGCTTCAAAGTAGCATTTTTAATGCCTGCAACATCGCCATTTAAATAGTCGACTTGTTCAACTTTCCACCCTTTTCTTTGAGCCCACTTAATATACATCCGATGAAGCATCTCTGCCCAATCACATGACTCTGTGCCGCCAGCTCCTGAATTGATGCTAATAAAACAATTTTTATTATCAAGTTCACCTGAAAGCATTTTACGTGTTTCAAGTTCTGAAAGTTCAGCTTCAATGTCAGAAAGCTCTACTAGAAGATCATTTAAAAGATCTTCATCGTCCATTTCATCCGCTTCCGGAAGCATCTCTTTTGTGGTGTCAAAACGATTTTTTAAACTTTGATAGGGAACGGTCCAAGCCTTAAGCTTATTGCACTGTGAAATAATTTTTTTGGCATTTTGGTTGTCTTCCCAAAAGTCACTAGCTTCCATTTGCTTATCTAAGGCCAAAACCTCTTTTACTTTAGAAGGCAGGTCAAAGATACCTCCACATATGAAGGAGTCTATTTTCAATGGATTCTAGACGTAATTGAGTCTCTTCGTTCACAAAATACCTTCAAATGGAAAAGGAAAGAGGATACCTAAATTAACCCTGAAAGTCAATCTCATATAGAGAAAATATGGGAAGCTTAAGCAATATTCTGATCTCTATTTAAAATAATAAATATAGAGTTTAGGTAGGTAGGGAAATATCAAAAAATCCGAGAAAAGGAGCTGGAATTACTGTATTTGAGAGAGAAAAAGTCATATCTTCTTTTTGGGACAGTTTGCTAGGTTTAATCAAATTTCTATCAGCTGCAATAGTTTTGAAAGATCAATATATCACAAAAAATTAAAATAAGGGATTTAAGTAACTTAATAAGTATTATCAGACGTATCTAGAAAAAAATACACAAAGGAGTTAGTAAACGTATTTTGCACCATCAGATCTTGCAGGTGAAAGTCCGGCAGCAAAGAAAGAGCGATTTCATGCTTTAGCTAGCATTGCGGGGAAGCTTGGTGACGAGCTTTTCCGGAGCGTATGCGGCGAATCATGCAGGCCGGAATGCCTTAAGTGGCGTGAAGTGATAGAGCCTCGAAATATGTGAATCCTGGAGAGGGCGACGCGCTTGATAACGTGGAAGCCAACATCTGAATCACACCGTTAAGGCAAGGAAGATTCAGGCCCAGCGGGGTCCAAGAACCTGGCATGCATGAAGAGAACTGATGAGTAAGCTAAGGGATCTCGAAAGCTCCCCTATTTGATTAGCATCCCAAGCAGATAGGGGTACTTCTTAGCCCAGTTTGATACGCGAGGCTATAAGGATGGTTCTCAAGAATTTCAGCTCCTGTCTAAATCTTTCTTGATATTTGCCCATACATCAAAGCTCAACATCTATTATTTTAGGGAGGGGGTCAGAATCTAGTAGAAGGTTTCCAAAGCATCGATACTTTTTGTTTGACGACAATCTCGAACGAGGGTTAGCATTTGCTGTCAAATCACTAACTTGACGTGGGGAACCTATTCATGGTCAATGTTTCAGGCAAAAGGTATACCACCGTATATCAAGAAAATACCCAGTTACAAAATTTAAATAAAAAGAGCCAATCTTTTTTAGATCAAAACACTAATAGTGATGGCACAGGCTTTATTCCTGATGGACCATGGAATCAACCAATTGCCCAAGGTCTAGAACCTGTTGATTACACCAATACTGCTTCAGAACCTAACTCAACAGGCGTTGATCCAGCTATGGGTATGCTAAATATTCCTATGCTTGGTGCTTCACTTTTCAACTACATCTATTTTGGTAATACTCCTGCAGCAGATGTGAGGGTTGAACCTACAACAGTTGAGGAAGCAGAGCCTTTTTTTCTAAAGACAATGAACGACTATACACGGAATTGCCCTGAGTTCGATAAACTGTCTGAAGAACAGAGAGCCAGAATAATGGCTAGTGCTTTAGAGGCATTGGCTTCTTTAAGGCCGCAGCAAGCTGGGTTTCAGTATCCTGGTCAAAAAATGAAAACAGCAGATTTTTTTGCTGTTGGAGATAAACAACACAAAATTGGATGTTCTTTTGGTCATGGAGTGGTTACCAACGTCAAAGCCTCAAAGGAATATGCTAGTATTGTCTCACAAATACTAGAAGGCCACCAGGTACAAGGGTGTCACTGGCAATTTATGGCAGGGTTCAAAACACGTTTTGCTACATTAAAGGGAAAGAGTAATCCTAATATTGAAGGAATTGTTAAGCTTTTTAATGACCATTTTGATGAATATGGCGATGATGTTCCTTATATCCATATTTGTCATAGTGAAGGTAGTAATACAGGTGATCAGGGTATAAAAAGAATGCCTGAAGCCAGGAGAAAAAATATTCACGTTATCGCAGTGGGGCCATCAAAATGTATTGATCCAGAGCTCTGTGGCTCTGTTTTTAATATAATTAACGAGAATGATAATATAAAAAAACTTGATGAAAAGGGATATGAAAAGGCTGTTCTTTATGGGAATATTCGTATCGTTCCAGAAGATCCTTCTGTCGGACCCTTTAAGGCTCATATTTTTAAAAATCCTAAAACTCTAGCTGCTCTAGAGGAAAAATTGAAAGAATTATTTACAACTTTAAGCACTGATTGATGATGAAAAACATACTTAAATTACTATCCATAACTTTGTTTGCTTTAGCCGTTTCTGGTTTCGCCTCCAATACACCTCGAGGGGATGAAAATGTGAAAAATTTCTTAAATGAGATTTCTAAGATTATCAGGGGATGTTATGGAATAGAAACGCTTCAGAGTAGCGGTTGTCTACATGGCAAAGAGGCTTATATCTCATTTGATTTTTCTGCAGATTATAATTTTAGCGAGCTGCATGCTAAGAAAGTAGTTTTGGATACCGTGAGAGAAATCATTATTCGATTGGAGCGTTTCAATGAATTGAGCAAGCTATTGCCAAATGGAGGATTCGATCTGCGTAAAATTCAAATATCCATAAAAGTAGTCCCAAAAAAGTGCCATCGAATATTTCCTGCTATAATGCTCTTGGAATCGATAAGAAAAGATTCTCAAGAGGGTTACCAATTAGTAAGTTATGTGGAAGCAAAAGATGGAAAAATAAAATATTATGTGAAGCCCAGTAAATTTGCATCAAAAAGGGAGTTTCTATCTGAAGAAACGATAGAAGAAGCAATTGCTGATGCAACAGGCGTCAATGTAGAGGGGAGAGGGACTCTTAAGGTTCCACCTATTCCTAAAGATAACGTTATTCATACAGAGTTTATTTTTCAAAGAACGGAGCTAGCCATGAATAAAAAGTATGGAATTAAACCGATGGGCAGAAGAAGGCGTTGTGTTGACAAAATAGAGCTTCTTGACACAGGGTATGAAGTCCCTAATTTAGTTTCAAAAGAAGAGGCCAGAAACATTCTTTTTCTTTGCATAAATGAAATGCTTCATGAAGTTCATGTTGATGATGCCATTCAGCCTTATCTAGTAAAAGGGTTTGATGAAAGCAACTTGGAAGTTACCCTCTATTTAGGAGGTGTAGGCAGAAAGATTGCCTATCCAGATATAGCTACTGTATCTTATAATGGCGGAAAAATTAATTATAGATACGATGACCCAGATCATCAATGGAGCACTAAGAAATGGATAACAGAAACCTTTGAAGAGGCGCTTTCCTTAGTCGACAAAGAGAAATTAGATTTAAAACACATTTCAGCATGTTCCGAACACTATAAGTAGAAGGTATTCTTATGCAGATAGATCTAAATGGTAAGCCCCCTTATTTTGAGCAAGTAATAGTAGAAAACAAAGAGCGTGGACGGCTAGGCCAGTTGGCTATCTCGCTTCTTGATCAGAAGCAGAGTTTTGATCCTTCCTTTCTAAAGCAGTTGAGTGACAAGATAGCACAAACTCGGGTTGAATTCGAGACGTGGGAACATCCGGATAATAGCGGATTTTCTGGTGTAAAGGTAGAAGTGAAGCATGACGTCTATAGAAACCATCCCGAGAGTAAATATTCTCCTTTAGCAACTATGCCAAAAAAACGCCATAAAGCAAAATTTAACACATGGCGAGATAAATTTGAGGCAATACTCGATGAAAAGCCTTCTCAAGATACTAGTAATATGGCGATGGCAAACATTGTAAATTTGATAAAAAAAGACTACCAAGCTTTGCTTCAGGAATCAGGCAAAGCTCTAGAAAGGTGCGCAAGTAATCAGGAAGCTCGGATCGAAAATTTTATTGCTCGTTACCATTTAAGTAAAGACTTCGATGCTCATGCTCTGGAGTTATATAATTTTAGGCTTGAATTAATGAAAATTGAGGTCTCCAAACTAGCATTCTTTATTTCTTTAGAGTTTCTCTATTATTATTTTAATGAGGTAGATAAAGCTGTTATTTATGATTGTGTAGCTTCAAATCGCTTCAATTCTGTTCTTGAAGAATTTGTTATGAAACTTATTGAGTATTATGATGAAAAAGAAGACTTCGTTAACTTCCATAGCGATTTGCTTTCGACACCAGATTTCTTATATTTTTTTTGGGTTTGTGAATGTCTAGCCGATAATATGAAAATTTTAGATGAAAATAATAAGCTTTCTGATTTTCCGAAGGTAAAAAAGTTCATCGAGAATGGATATAAGTCTACCGGTATGGATAGTGCAGACTTACAAGCGCTAGCCTCTGAGCTTTGCTGTGTGGAAACAGGTCATGTAAATTTAGAGTGGCAACTTTCTAAAAACATCTCAAAAGCTCTTTTATACTTTGCCTTATTTGAAATAGAAGATGAGTATAGTCTATCGATTTATGAATAAAACTGGGTGTGCTTTAATTGAAATCATACCTGCTAAGACTTATATTATTTGTTTTAAAAATAGATTAGAAAAGGAGATTTACTTATGAGTATTCAAAGTGTTCAATCAAGTCCAATACTACAAAATTTTTTAGGTCCAGTTGATTTGGACCAAGAAATCAAAAAAGCAATTACTGCTTTTGATATGGCTTCAGTAAAAGAGCTCATATCTAAAGGTGCAAGTGGAGACCAGCGTGTAATCTTAGATTACACCTCAATGGAAAAAACGTGGGGCTGTCTAAAGGATAGGGCATTTATTCAATCGATTATTGAGGATATCTATTTAGACTTTGAAGATGAATCTGCTCTTACCAAAGAAGTCGTTGAAAATTTTCAGAAGTTAAATGAGTGGATTTTTGAGGGAGACCCTCTTTCAAAACGTTTTGTGCAGTTATTTACTAAGGTATTGGGTGAAAGACATTTGCTTTTCTATACTGAAGATGAACTCAATGAATTAGGAGCTATTAAAGATAATGTTTCTTTGCTTGAGTTTGCCGTTTTAGCAAGAGATTTAGAGCTTATAGAGCTTTTAATAGATTCTGGTTTAACTCCAAATACTAAAGAGTTTGTCAGGGCTTCATTTTTTGGAATAGAGTTTTTTACAGAGACCAATCTATCAATAACTGAGAGTCTTTTTAGCAGAGGGTTTTCTTTGGATGATTTTCTTGTGAGGGACGAAACATTAAATAAGGTTATATCTGAAGCAGAAGAAAATGAAAGTGAGCTATTATTGTCGTTCTTGAAGAAACATGAACTCTTATGTAACAAAAAAACAATGTTGGATTTATCACCGGTCCAAAAGGTTTAGCTAAACTTATGCAAAATCCCAATGAAAGGGATTAGCAACATGTTGTTGGGGGTATGACAATCACTGGAACGATAAATTACTCTATGGGTTGTTAGTTACTCATAATCAGGACGATGAATAGATTTCAATCTTTATAAAGCAATGCTAGGCGACTTTTAGTTCTTATACAGACCTCTTCGCTAAATGCTTGGCACTCACGTACAGCTAAATAAATTAAGCGAAAGTAATTCATAGCCTTAATTTTTAATTTAGCTGAAACAATTTGTATTATTTTTTCATAATTGTTCGGATGACATAATGGGTCATCTAAATACAGGATCAACACTCCCTTACCGGATGTAGAGAGTATTTCTTTGTAATTTTTTTTGTTGTCCTTTTCAAAGATCCCTTTCATAATCTTGTCTGCTTGATTTGAATTATAATCATCGATTGTTCCAAGATATTCTGTGTAAGGCTTCTCTTGAACATTTCTGGAATTAGTTGCTTTGGCTAGATTTTTACTTCTATATGCCGATCGGACTTCTAGCCAATGACGATCTCCAGAAGTAGTGGGTATGATGGCATCTGGGGGCTCTGGCATCTCAATTCTATCCGAGTCTACTTCTATACCTTCGGCCTTTAATTGAGAAATAAACAGTTTAACGCAAAACAATTCATTAGCTTTAGTATTGGTTGTTGGTATCTGTTTTTTCTCCTAAAATAGTATCTAAGCAACAGCTTCATGGACAATTTGAGCAATAGTTCGAATGGTTGGATTCCCCTTCCCTGAGAACATATTTTTAATAGTCTGTCTTGAAAGTTTTGTTCTTCGTGCCATGTCGCTTTTGTTGATTTGCAGATAGGTATCTAAAATTTCAACAAAAGATTCAGGGTCATTTTCTTCTAAACACTGTAAGAGCGCTATTGCTATTTCTTTACGGTTTTTAAGATGCTTTTTAGGATTTAGTTTAGTACCTTTATATCTAGCGCTTTTGCCTGAAACAGGTATATCGTCGATGCAGAATCCGCGATTTTTTGATGTCTTTGAGTTCTGCATTTTTTAGCACTCCTAATAATAAATAGATGGTTTCTTCGTCTTCTTTTACAAAGTATACTCTAAAACCATTTTTCCATCTCAGTTCAGCCATTCCCTCACCTAGGTTTTTAGCATCTCCGAAATGGTCGAATTCACTGATTCTATGTAGCCTGGTGTATATAAGCTTTTGCTTAGCAAGCTCAAGCTTTAATATTCATATTCATATTCCATTTTAACATATGGCCAATATATTGGCCACTGCTTTATTTTCTATGTAAGTAGCGATATAATGTTGTTTTTCCTACCCCAATAATATTGCAAATCTCCTCTATAGAGAATTTCTTTTGATCATACAGCTCTAAAGCGTGCTTTCTTTGATCTAGTCCAAGCTTCAGAGGCCTTCCTCCCGTTCTCCCTCTGGCTCTGGCTGCATTTAAGCCGGAGGTTGTCCTTTCTCTTATCAAGTTCCTTTCAAATTGAGCCAGAGAGCCGAAAATGTGAAAAATCAACTCTCCTGTTGGAGTGGATGTGTCTATGTTTTCAGTTAGGCTGTTAAATTGGATACCTCCAATCTTTAAGTCTTGGACCCAATCGATTAGATTTTTGAGCGATCTACCAAGCCTATCTAGTCTCCAGACAACTAAAGTGTCGCCTTCTCTTAAAAGCTCTTCTTTTAACTTTTTTAGTCCTGGTCTATCGGATGCAGAACCCGTGATTCTATCAGTTATAACTTTTTCACAGCCGGCTGCTTTTAAAGCATCAATTTGCAAGTCTAAATTTTGTTCCAATGTTGATACTCGTGCATACCCTAATTTCATACATCTCCATAAGTTTCATAAATCAAGAACACGTCTTATTCCGGATCTTTGATTTCGGTTATAAGTTATGAAACTTTATACGCCGAGAGAGAGTTTGTTTTCAAAACTTATTTTGTGAGAGTTCCGAAAACGACCGTTTTTGGAACTCATCTTTAAATAGATATGTAAAAAATATTAAGAGAAGAATGGCTTAAATTTTAAAAAAGCTCCACAAACGTTCGTTTAAGTGACATTCGGAAAAGGCACTAAATTTCTTAAAATTTTTCTGGTAAAAACTTTTTTTGAGTTAGCTTAATCTGATTTTCTTGTGTGATGGAATATTTCCATTCTCAAGTAGGCTCTTGGATTGCAGTAGACTTGAAGACCACTTTTTCTTGGTCCATGTAAGCCACCATTGTTGTATTGGAAGGGAATCTCAATACAAAAATCTTCCTCAAAGACCACATCTTTTGCGTAAAATTTACTCTTTTTTCTGTTTTTTATCCTAAAAATAGCGTCTAAGATATACCGTTATGCACAATCTGAGCAAGGGATATAGCTCTTTCGTCTAGACGATTTCGGGTAGACTCCTTAATGAATCCAAAACAGAAATTATACCTTGTGGATCAATAGTAGCTCGTTAGTATGCCAAAGCTGGAAAGGAAATGCCTACATTTATCTTTCTCAGCTCTATGCATGTCTAGGGGTTATCCCAATGGAACTGGAATAGTAATAATTGCTACGACGCAAATTGGAATGCAAATTGGCCCCCCCACCTCCTGCCAAACAAGCGATACAAGCCCAAGTGCCTATTCCAGCTCCTTGCAGCAAGAGGGATGGTCCAAATGACATAAGAGTCGGGAGGGCAAATTCTTTAAGCTTATCAATCGTTTTTTCCGAACCACCTTGTTTAAATTTAGGCATTTCTGGCAAAGATTGATAAACTTCGCTTGCGAAAGACTGAACTGATCCTAACATAATAATCTCCATCGTTTGGTTTATGTAAGTAAAAAATAATCTATGCGGTCACTATAAGAGGTTGGTTTTTTTTGTAAATTTTTTGTAAACTTTATATAAATTTTTTGTAAATCAAAAATTTCGCAACTTATTCCCAAAAACCAAGATATCCTCAAGAGGATATCTCAAAAAAACTTGATTTTATTAAGCACTACTAGACAATAATTTCATAAGAGAAGTTAGCTATAAACATATTCACTTTATCTAATTTGTTATCTAAAGGTAACCTGATTCTCTTTTGAAATTAAAACTCAACTATGCGAGGAAATTCTTCATGACTAGCGATTCTAAGAGGGTAACGGGCGATTATTCTGATAATATGCTGGTATCTTCAAACAAAGAAATCAAGGAGCAAGAAATAATTAATAGTGATCACTATTATTCAAAAATATCTGATCTTAGTTCAAGTTGTCTTAACTCGACTATAAGCGTCATAAAAGGCGCTATCATTTGGGGTTGCTATCAAGGTGTCGTTTCTACCCTATCAGCGAATGAATCTACATTTCGAACATTTTATAATGCGATCTTTAATCCCAATGCTTTCCAAACCCTTGAAAGAGTAAAAGAACGTGCCGGATTTCTATATGAAACAGTTAATAAACTTGGGAGTCTTTTGAAAAATAGCGGAAGCCCCATTCCCAAAGATTTTACCCCATCTAAAATTAAAGTGTCTGAATGTCCTCAAAAGGAATTCATTTCGCAAATGAACAAACTATTTCCTGATTTTCATTATAGTAAAAGTTCTCTGAATCAGAAGCTTCTTTTTTTATTAACCACTACACCTATTTTAGAGGAGCTTGTATTTAGAGGTTTGATACAAGATATTCTCTTAAAAAGGTTCGCTAGGAAAGTTATCTTAAAAATAGCTCCTGACCACGTTGGTAAAATTGATAGCAAGGTATATACCTATGTGCGAGTGTTAATTACTTCTTTATCTTTTTCATACTATCATGCTCTTAATAGAGCTCTTTTACCTGACAAGTATGTAGATTCTCAAATAAAAGCTTCATTTGCGCTGGGTCTTGCTTTTGGAGGCCTTAAGGAAGGATTTGGTTTATCAGTTGCAATTGGAGCCCATATAATAAATAATTTGCCTTACCTTTTGCCTACTTTGCTCTCTGAATGTTAGCACCATCAGATCTTGCAAGTCAAAGTTCAACAATCAAAGAAAGGCTATTTTAGAAAAAAGGGCACTAAATTTCTTAAAATTTTTCTTGAGTTAGCTTAATCTGATTTTCTTGTGTGATAGAATATTTCCATTCCCAAGTAGGCTCTTGGATTTTAGTAGACTTGAATACCACTTTTTCTTGGTCCATGTAAGCCACCATTTTTGTATTGCGAGGGACTTCAATAGAAAAATCTCCCTCAAAGACCACATCTTTTGCGTAAAATTCGCTGTTTTTATTGAGTTGGATTTTAAGACACTCTTTTCTCTCAATGCGGTTTTTCCAATAGACATTTTTTTTCGATCGATCAATGCCTTTATTTAAAACAGAGGCGTTGTGAAGGATGCATTTGCCCGCCTCAGATGAGAAATGAAGAAGGTTTTTATCATCAAGATGACCAAGAGGTATTTTACATTCAATTAAAAGTGAGCCATTCAATTGTAAGTTTTCTAAGTTTACCTCTGTGATTTCAAGCTGAAGCTCTGAGTTTGTCTCTATTTTTCCTCCACGTATCTTTTGCTCAATGACAGAGTAAAGAGGCCCTAAGGCTGGGTGGTAAATAAAATGAAGGTGGGGACCTTTTTCAATAAAGATTTTGGGGTCGTCCAAAGAAGGAACTTGAACTTTGCACCGCTCACTTAAAAGCTTTAGGTTGTTTTCAATGAGTCCAAGATAGCAGCCCTCAGGAGTCTCGCTAAGAGATTCTCCAGGCTTATAGGTCTTCTTAGTGACCGAAATCGTTTTAGCTCTTTCATTGTAGGTTAAAAAGGTTTTCAGCTCACAAGAATCTTCTTCGTTAAGGGGCGCTTCGAAACCATCGGTTAAATGATCAGCAATATTTTGCATGGTAGACTCCAGCCTACCTCCCTTTTGTTCAGTAAGTTTGCCTGTTGCATCCAAGAAGGGGACAAGCGATTTCATATTGATTAACATTCCTGGAATGGGACATTTTGCAATGGCTTTTTCAATTTGATTGAGATCTGCAAACAGAATATTTGTATTAGATGGATACATCGAATAAGAACTTTCTTCTTCAGAAGGCTCATCTCGAATGTTGTTCTTTTCAAAGTCTGTATATTCAATGTTTGAGATGGAGTAATGGTAAGTGCCTTTTTGCTCTGTCTCTGTCAAAATATTAACCCCTTCAGCTGCGTCAACTAGTCGATGACATGAGGCAAATCCAAAGGCTTTATTTTTGGTGCATCCAATTCCAATTAATGCAAAGAGTCCATTGTCGACTCCTGCAATAGGGTTGTTAATCTGTCTGATGAGTATTTTTTTTCGATGAAAATTCTTAAACCATCTTAAAACCCCTTTTTCTTGAGCAATTTTCCAAATCACCCCATGTCCTGAAGGCTTGAGGTAAAGTTGAAGGGGGGCTTTAAGTGACCAATTGCCCTCTTCTGTTAGGACAGGAGCTAAAGGTTGCATAAAGGCAAAAAAAGCATTTTTAGGGCGATGAAACCATTCGTTATCTTCACAGATTTTTTGCACAAATTGATGGTTGTTTTTGGCTTCTGAAGTCATCATCGAAATAGGAGTAATCAATTGCTTGTGGTAGAGCTTATAGTATAGATATTCTCTCGCTTGCAGGTCTCGAATAAGTCCTGTTAGTAAAGAGCGTCCCAAAAACATAAGCTTAGCTGTTGGAAGGGGGTGGCCTGTCTTCTCATCTTTTAAATCTAAACGATCTCCAGCCCCTCCAATCGGGTAGAGCTCACCCATATGAGGCATGTTCTCTATTCCATCGAGGACGGCTTGATCCACCTCAGAGCTTTCATCCTCAATATTAATTCCTTGCGCTCTATGAAAAGTTCGTTTCTGAAAGCTTTTAGATCCTTTTTCAAATAGTAGGCTAATCACTTTATAGTGATATCCAATGATTCCTCCAATCTCTCTATAAAATCGATCAATAATAAGGAGATCATCGATTAACTTTTTTAATCTCGCACGAGTGTCACTCAAATGAGAAGGACTTTGAAAAACAATCTGCCCTTGCCCAATAACTGCAATGGAACAAACGATATTCTGCTCTAAAGGAGAAAGTTCAGGGTAGTAGCTGCAAATGAGATTATCTGAATCTAAGAACTCCTCTACAAGATATTCCTGCTCAAGGGTCTCAATTTTCTCTGCGAGCGTTGAGTTTACGTTGAGCTCATCCATCAAGTGAGATAGATATTTGACTTGCTCTTTTAAAGCTTCGAGGGCAGGCATGTGCTATTCTATGTTATCTAATTAAAAGTTTCGTTTAACATATCAAGAATTTTGTAAAAAGGGTTGTTTTTCCCTATTTATCAAGAAAATTTCATTATAGACACCGATATGGAACAAATCCTTTGACTAAAAAAATGCGTCACAGCTAAAAAGATCGGTAGCTATTAAGGAAAAGCCTGAATCTACCTGAATAGAGCAGTCTTTCCACAGTAAGTCACAGGACTTATTAAAAATTAATGACTCAAAATCCAAAGCCTAATTAAGGAGAATTTTTTATGGCACCTAAAAAGAAAGCAACATCAGCATTTATGAAACCGGTTAAGTTAAGCAAAGAACTTGAAGCAGTTGTTGGAAAAGGTCCAATGCCGCGTACTCAAGTTGTAAAGAACATCTGGGTTTATATCAAAAAGCATAAGCGCCAAGATCCAGAGAACAAGCGTATGATTCTACCTGATGAGAAGCTAGCTCCGATCATCGGTAAGAAAGGATGTGATATGTTCAAAATGACAAAAGCTATTTCTAAGCATATTACCTAGTTTTAACCTCATCTAAGGATGGGAGTTCTCCCATCCTAGATTTTTCAGTAAAGATACTTTATTTTGTTAAGTTGCTTACACAAGCATTACCAAGTCCATTAGCTATAATGGAAAGAGCTAGGCTGGTGGTAGAAAAAATGATGAATTTTGATAAATTATTTATTTGGGATTGATAATTAGTGTTAGCCTGTGGGGTAGTCAGGAAGTTTTTCAAGGCCATAATGCTTTCCACTGTGCAATATGTAGCTCCTAAAAGGGTTATACAACCAGCGGCTAAGCTAATTCTTGCGACTTGGCCGCCTTCGTCACAAAAATTGTTTACCGTAGTAGTAATCAATTCGATGCCGCTATTGTAATAGGGTAGTAGATCAGATAGAGTGTTAATTGATGTCATTATTATTTTCTTTAAAGATTTCTAAAATTATATAAAATTGTAAATAAGATTTCATTAAGATCATTTTTTTGTCGATTTACTTAATAATCATTGATTTGACTTTTGAAATGAACGTAAAAACTAGGGGTATATATTTTCTTGAGCTTATTCTCATCGAAGCTCCCTTTTAAATTAATTTTACTCGAATGAACAGCCAAGGTAAGAAACCTTAAATAGTCCTATTCCAATACTTCCAAGAATAGTCCCAGAAGCAACAAGTTTTGCAGTTCGAAAAGGAGCAACTCTTTCTAGATACCCATAAGTAAGCAAATCATAAATAGTGGGAACTAGTGTTTGCTTAAAGCAATAACACCCCGCTATAAGGGTTATTATGCCTAAATAGTGACTAGTATCTTTTACGATATCTGCGTATTCAGCAGTGCAGTAAGTATTGACTTGATTCATAACACCATCACTGATGGGATTTACTACATAATTTACTATTGGGTTATGTGAGGACTCTAGAATGGCGTTGTTGCTTTAATCAGATCTTAAGGCGACTCTTTCTGAAGTCAATTAATTTTTTTAATTTTGGAATTGAAGAGATCTATTCAAGGCGTGTAAACGAAACTCAATTTCGGCTTTTTGATTCTGATATTTTTTGTTGTTAAGTCTATTTCCAAAAAGGCTTTTTAGTCTGGAAAAAGCCGTCTCTACAAGGCTTCTTCGGTGGTATAGTCTAAGCTTTTTCCAGAGAGCAAAGCCTTCTTCATTATTTCCAAGCCCTCGAATAGCTAAAATATCTTGGTTTCGGGACTCCATATAGGGTTCTTTTCTAAGTATTCCTCCTCTACGAGGAGGAATACAGGGATCTATTTTTTGGTCAGTTAAAAATTCACGAACACTACTGCGATCATAAGCTCCATCAGCTAATACTTTTGTCACAGATTTTGGGCTTTTCTCTATGAGAAAAGGTAAAGCTGAACTATCAGAAGTATATTCATCAGAAACTACAGCAGCTGTAACTTCTGAGTTCTTTCATCAAGGGCAATATGCAATTTAATCCAAGATTTTCGAGTTCTAGATCGATGTACTTTGTCTTTCCACTCTCCCTCTCCTAAAATTTTGAGACATGAAGAGTCTATAATTAAATCAGTAGGTCTTCTCTGGCTCAATTTAGGTAAGCGAGCTGCTGCCTCTGCAGCTCGCTTACAGAAAACAGTATAATGAGGAGAGCGTTGATCTTTCTTCATGAGCTTAATAAGCGAATCTAAAAAACCTTGTAAAGCTCTTAGAGTACAACGGTAAAAAGTCTTTAAAAACCAACCAGCTTGGATAACAGAAGAAGAAAAAGCGGGCCGACCCCGTTTTTTCTTCTTCACAGTCCACTGATTAAAAGTATCTTCCTCAATCCAAAGAAAAATGTTTCCTCGATTAACCAGTTTTTTGTTATATTCTTTCCAGTTACGTTTAACGTAGCTCATCTTTGGACTCCTTGTTATCGTTATCAGGAGTCCATTTTCATTTATACGCTTATTTTCTTAAATATTTATTTGTCTGAATCGGCCGATCCTGATTAAATCAACAACGCCCTCTAGAATCATGTATCTTTTCTTTAGGAGTTTAGATATAGAAGAATAGAGTAGCAATTATCCAAGTATTCTTAAATCAAAAAATTGCCTTAGCTTAACTACAGACCTATTTTAAGGCTTCCTTGCAGGGACAGTAAAAAGCTTATCTGCTAAAGAACCATTCTACAAAAATCCGAGTAAAAGAGGGGGGCTGCTGTTGTACTAACCTAACTTGCGCATGATTTCCTGCTCTTAAAAGGAGCCCTGTAGCTGTTCCTGCTATATAGCCTGTAACCGTATTGCAAAGAGCATCAAAAGCACTCTGAACACCTTGTGTCACTGAACTTACAGCATTGGAAACCGTACCAATAGTTGTGCTTATGGGGTTTGCAAAAAAGCTTAAGCTTTCTTTCGGTGCTATATTATTGCAAACTACCTGATAATTACAGTCGCAAAAGAGTTTTGATGCAATACCCCTGATGTTTTCAGCATTGAGCATACAAATGATAGCAACTCCACTGGTAAGAAGAACTTTAGTCGTTGTCTCAGGGTTATTTTTGACTGCCAAAGTCATTTTTTCATAATTATTATTCAATTCATTGTAGGTTGAATCAAGTGCATTATTTAGATTATTAATTATCATGCTGAGGCCTCTTTTTTGTTTTCTAATAATTTTAGCAATATATTAAACTTTCATTATTAATATATTATTAAGATTTGTTTTTAAAAATATTATTTATAATGAATTTAATGGGATATTTGGGCTATCCTACCTCTAAAATTTTTGAAAAATATAACTATGAACACCTTGTCTAAAAATATTTCTGTTGTTCTCTTAGCCGGGGGAAAGGGAGAGCGTATGAAAACAGCTCACCCCAAACAGTTTATGAAGATTTCAGGGAAGGCAATTGCTCTTTACTCCTTTGAAATATTTTTGAGTCATCCGCAAGTTCAAGAAATTGTGGTTGTTTGTAAACCCGAGTATCAATCTTTTTTTAAAAACACAGAAAAGCCTGTTCTATTTGCCCTTCCTGGAAAGAGACGACAAGACTCTGCGTATAATGGCTTAAAGGTCCTTCAAGAGAAAGAGGGGTTTATTTGCGTGCATGATGCTGCAAGGCCCTGTATTAATTTAGAACTCTTAGATCGCCTATTTGAGGCTGCATATGCATTTAAAGCGGCTACACTTGGAGTGCAAGCAACCTCCACACTCAAAGAGGTCAATTCGGAAGGGATGATTGTTAAGGCCTTAGAACGATCTAAAACCTGGGAGATTCAAACTCCACAAGTTGTAGAGAGAACTCTTTTAGAAAGAGCCTTTGAAAAGGTAAATAAAGAGCTGTTGGATGTGACGGACGAAACGTCTTTACTTGAACAGATCGGACATCCCGTAAAAGTAGTTGTGAGCTCTACAAGAAATATGAAATTAACTGAGCCCTCAGATTTTAAAATTATAGAATCATTTTTATCTGAAAAGAGGTTTGGTGTATGAAACGAAAATATCGCCTTGTAGTCGCCTATGACGGCACCCAATTTTCAGGTTGGCAGATTCAACCTAACGCAAACTCCATTCAGGAAGAGTTGCAAAAAGCTCTTGCGACCATACTAAGAGAGCCCATTCGTATCATGGGTTCAGGAAGAACTGATCAAGGAGTTCATGCTAAAGGGCAAGTCGCTCACTTTGAAATAGACCACTGTTTGGATCAAGAAAGAGTTCTTCTATCTCTCAATGGAATTTTGCCGAAGGATATTCGGGTAAAATTGCTTGAACCAGCCCCTCTTGATTTTCATGCTTGCTATAGCGCTAAAACAAAGATCTATCACTACCACCTTTGGTTGGAACCTGTCATCGATCCTATTCTGCATCGTTATCGCCTTCACATGAGAAAGCCCATAGACTTAAAACTGATTCAAAAAGCAAGTGGATATTTTATCGGAGTGAAAGACTTTACGACCTTCGCAAACTTAAGGGGGCCAGGCATTCTCTATAAAAATGCGGTTCGTAATTTGAAGCGTTTAGACCTCATTTTTGAAGAAGGGGGAGTGCGATTAGAATTTGAAGGTGAAGGCTTTTTATATAAAATGGTTCGTAATATCGTTGGAGTTCTTCTTGAAGTTGGACAAAAAAGACGTCCTGTAAAATCAATAGAGGCTTTGTTTAAAGCCAAGAATAGACGTGAAATTGGGATGCCAGCTCCTGCTCATGCGCTCTTTCTTCAAAAAGTAATTTACTGATTTAAAGAAGATTTCATTGCATTATTTATTTTTTTTTATAAAATCAGACAATGCCTAACTACCTAGATAAAATAGAGCTCTTTTCAGGAAAAGAGACCTCCCTTCTAAAAGAAGGGCTTCACGGTCTTGAAAAAGAAAGCTTAAGAGTTTCTTCCAAAAAGCTTTTAGCTCAAACAGCGCACCCTCTTTTTATGGGGTCTTCTTTGACTCACCCTTATTTTACTACAGATTTTGCTGAAGCCCAGCTTGAGCTGGTTACTTCTCCTTTTAACACTCCTGAGGAAGCTCTTGAGCATTTAGAGAGCTTACACCTTTATATTCATCACCATTTAAAAGATGAGTGGCTCTGGCCTATGAGCTCGCCCTGCAGCCTTCCTAATAAAAAAGATGTAGAGCTTGCAAAGTTTGGATATACAAAAGAAGCTTATGATAAATGGCTTTATAGAAAAGGACTCAGCTATCGTTATGGAAAAGCGATGCAGCTTTTATCAGGAATCCATTATAGCTTTTCTTTTTCTCAGCAATTTTGGAAGTTCTATCATAAAGCTCTCAATTCAAAACACTCTATAGAGTCTTTTAAAACAGACAACTACCTTCATGTGACTCGTAACTTTTTACGAGTTGGGTGGATCTGTAGTTACCTATTTGGATCCTCTCCAATTGTCGATAAAACTTACTTAGACAAGCCTTCTAGTCTACTTAAAAGCTATTGCAAAGATTCTTACCATGCACCTTATGGAACCTCTATCCGGATGAGTCAACTTGGCTACTTTAGTAAAATTCAAAGCCAGAATGCAGTTTCATTTAATCAGCTAGATGAGCACTTAAGAGATCTTAAGTACATGTTAGAAACACCTAGTGCAGAGTTTCAAAAAATAGGTGAGTATCAGCACGAAAAAAGAATTCAAATGAATGAAAACATTCTACAAATCGAAGCTGAACACTACGCTCGCATACGCCTGAAACCGAAGCATGGTCCAGGAGAGAGGCCTCTACACGCTTTAAAGAGGGGAGTCAACTACTTAGAAACGCGCATTTTGGATCTCAACCCCTTTTGTGAAACTGGACTAGACTTAACTACGATGCATTTCATGCACCTTCTATTTGTCTATTGTCTTTTTGAGAAAAGCCCTCCTATTGCTAAAGATGAAAGACGAATTATTTGTGAGAATCAAGACAAAGTGGCTTTAACAGGAAGAAAAAAAGGTCTTAAACTAATTAAAGATGTAACTCTAAAAGAGATCTCTTTAAAAAATTGGTCACTTGAAATAATGGATCAAATGCGCGAGGTCGCATCTCTTTTTGATAAGGGAGATCCTCAAAAGAGGTATCAAAATGCTCTAGAGCTTCAAATAGAAAAAGTAAACTACCCCTATCTCACACCTTCCACTCAAATTTTAGAAACCCTCATTAAGAAAAAACAAAGCTTTACCAACTTCTCTTACCAAAAAGCAAAGGCTCATAAAAAGTATTTTGAGTCATTACCTCTATCTAGAAAACTAAAGAGTGACTTTCACAAACTCACAGAAAAATCTTTACTTGAGCTTGAAAAAAAAGAAGAGGCTCAAGACTATTCTCTAAGTGGCTATGAAGATATGGAACTCTCCACTCAAGTGCTCCTAAAAGAGGCTATGAAGCAAAAGCTTCGGTTTAAAATCCTCGATCGAAAAGAAAATATCATTAGCCTAATTCGAGGAAGTAAAAAAGAGTGGATTAAACAAGCTACTCAAACGCGTTTGGATCCTCTCATCTCTTACTTTCTTATGGAAAACAAGAAAGTGACCAAAAAGATACTTAAAGAAAACAAACTAGAAGCGCCCCTAGGGAAATCTTACACCTCTCTTGAAAAAGCACAGGAAGAATACTCCCTTTTTGAAACTAAAAAAATAGTTGTGAAACCAAATTTAACGAATATGGGACATGGGATCTCTTTTGTAGAGCCCCACTCTCCCAAGAGTTTTCAAATAGCACTTAAAACAGCCGATGAATTTAAATCTGAAATTTTAGTCGAAGAGTTCTTTCCCGGAGAAGAATACCGCCTACTTGTAATAGATAATAAAGTGGAAGCTGTCTGCCAAAGGATCCCAGCTCACATAGAAGGGGATGGTATATCCTCTATTCAAGAACTGATTCGCCTTAAAAATAAACGAAATGAAAAGAGAGCTGTTTTTCAAAAGCCTTTAAAACTCACTCAAAAAGAAAAAAGACAACTCTCAGAGCAGGGCTTTAAAGCATCTGACATCCCTAAAAAAGGACAGCTGATTTTTCTAATGGAAAATAGCAATGTCTCAACAGGAGGGGAGTCTATTGACTTCACAGACCAAATGCCAGCGTTCTATAAGAAAGTGGCATGTGAGGCGGCTCTGGCTGTTGAAGCAACGATCTGCGGCGTTGATATGATTATCCAAGGACTAAAAAAAGAACCGTCCTCAACAAACTATAAAATTATCGAACTGAACTTTAATCCTGCTCTTTATCTACATAGATACCCTGCAAAAGGGAAAAAACGATATGTCGAAAAAGCGATCCTGAAAGCTCTAGGCTTTTAATTGAGGTCTTTAAAAAAAAATCTCATTCAATTAAAATCTAAGGCGATGGATAGATCTTTTTGTAAAAAAATAAAATTAGAGTGGGGAGATATTTGCTACCAGGCTACCCTTTGCATCCTTGAAAGGGATTATCTAATCCTAGAAGAAAATGCCGCCACATTTCTTCATCCTGATGAACTTAATTATCTAAGAACACTTAAGTTTGAACGGAGACGATATAGCTACTTACTTGGCCGATATTGTTCCAAAACTGCGTTACTATTTTATTAGGGTCTATCTGATTCTACTGCACTAGCAATTAGTCCTGGTGTTTTTAATCAGCCTGTAGTCCAGTTTTATCAGACTAAAAATATTCAGATAAGTATAAGTCATAGCGAAAATCAAGCCGCTGCAGTTGTTTTTCCTGAAGAACACCCCATGGGTATTGATATAGAATCTGAGTCTATCTCTGATGGCGCTTATGAGGCCGTAAAAAAATCGCTTACTCACCATGAAAATATCTGTATCTCGTCGCTCCCAATAAAAGAACCTCTTGCTTTATTGATTGCCTGGACCGCTAAAGAAGCCTTATCAAAGGCAATTAAATGTGGATTACTTGTGCCAATACAAATTTTTGAAATAAAGGAGCTTTTTTATTCAGATGGGCTTTATCACTCGACATTTGTAAATTTCAGCCAATATAAAACATTAAGTTTTAGATATCGAAAAATGATTATCTCCATTGCAATTCCTGAAAAGAGTGAAGTAGATCTAAAGGGGGTATTGAGTTCTGAAAATGATTTTATAGACTGCCAACTACTAAAAAAATAAAACGAAACACAAAGTCTAAAATTAATACTTTTCGCTGCTATCTAGCGAGTGGAGCTATTAATTTTTTACCATAAGCCAAGAGTTTTGACCTCTAAAAGCTCCCTTTTCTACAAGAAAGCTGCCTACACTTTTAAAACCTGCTTTTTCATAAACATGGGTAGCTCTAGGGTTGCTTTCATCGGGATCAATAAAAAAAGTATCTACATTTTTATTCTCTTTTTGAAAAAACTCGGTAAATCCTTTTAAGGTTGGGGCGGCAAGGCCTTTGCCTAAATAGTTTTCATTTCCAATACAAAAATCAATGCCAAAAGTTTTGCCCTTTTTTGATAAAGACTTCCTCCACACTTCAGGTAGATCTTCTTTTTCTGAAATTTCTGCAGTCATAATGAAAGCAAAAGGCTCATTATCAACACTGCCAATCCAATATGTAAATGTTCCGTTAAAATAAGTAGATTGCTTGATGCGTCCCTCAAGGAATATAAGGATGTCTTCTCTATGCTCAGGACTGTTGTCCCAAAATTCTTTCACGTGGGGTTTGTCTAACCAAGAAAAAATAGTCTCCTTCTGTTTAGATCTAGCTTTTTGGAATTTAAATTGGGTCATATTAGTGTTCCAAGTTAGTTTTTAATTAGTTCTATTAGAATAGATATTTTTTTTTATGAAAAGGAAAAAGTTTTGCTTTAAATATGAAGACATAAAACAATAATAATATTGGGATTTTACGAGTTGTTTTTTTGGAGAATACTTATGGAGATATTAAATGCCATCTATTAGTAGAACTTGTACGCAAGCTGAAATGAGCACGTTAAGCTTCAAAAAAGAGGTTCAATCTAGAGAAAAATTAGCTTGGATATCCTGCTTTATTTTAACATTGCCTATATGTATACCTTTTTATACCTTGAATATATGTTCAGATTTTTTTTGTTTCAACACCAGTTTTCACCCCGGTAATTTGAATTAGACTTCTATTAGATCCAAGTGTAAGTCTTTGTCCCCAAGAAGTTTTTAATTCAGTTTTACTTGGATAAGAAATACGAACTTGCTTAAAACCATGTTTTCTTAAGCTACGAGTTATTGCTTCTTGAGTTGCTGAAGATTGAGCATCTTGAAGGCCCAGTTTTTTAAAGTATGACACATCTTCGTAGATAGTGCGATTCAATACGATAGTTAATCTTGCATCAGGTTTTGCTAAATTTGAAATTTTTCTAAATGTATAGTCTGAGGGACTTGTAACTGATTTTAACAAACTGCCTCAGGGGAAGTTTATTGTTATTTTATCGGCTATAGCTTCCATATCGTCAGGTAGATCATCAACGCTACTTTGGATGAATCTTAAATTATCTGCTTCTAGCCCACCTTACAGACCAAATGCCTGCGTTCTATAAGAAAGTGGCATGTGAGGCGGCTCTGGCTGTTGAAGCAACGATCTGCGGCATTGATATGATTATCCAAGGACTAAAAAAAGAACCGTCCTCAACAAACTATAAAATTATCGAACTGAACTTTAATTCTGCTCTTTATCTACATAGATACCCTGAAAAAGGGAAAAAGCGATATTGAAGGCTTTGGGTTTCTAATGGAGAATACTAGATTAATCCTAAGTAGTATTTGATCGTATCCATCCACGATAATTTATCAAATATCCATTGAACAGTAGCTGTATTTTTAGATATTACTGGAAGAGCTTTAGCTAAATATTCAGAAGGTATTTCTTGTGCTCTTTCGGAATTTAAAATAGCTTGCACGGAATCCTTATCTCCATATCGAGAGGCTTCAGAGAGAGCTCGACCTAAATATATTGGGGGGATTTCTCCAACTCTTTTGTAACTTAAAATAGCCAGCAATATACCCTCTTGCCCATAACGAGAGGCTTCAAAAAGAGCTAGGCCTAAATCCCCAGGGGAGATTTCTCCAGCTCTTTTAGAGCTTAAAATAGCCTGTACCATAATCTTAAGTCCAGGAAAAGAGGCTTCATGAAGAGCGTAACCTAATTTTTCAGGTAAGATTTCTAGTGCTCTTTTGGATGTTAAAATAGTATTTATCCAATAATCATTACCCTTAGAGGAAACTGCATGTATTAGATCTTTATTTATATTTGGGCAGTAAGGTGGTCCATCAATTATGCCATGATCTTTGTACACTTGTTGTATAGACTCTGAAACGTTTGTTTGATCATGTAATCTGGCTTTATAAGTAAAAAGAAGCTTTAATCTTTCAGTAAGATCGTCAGAGCATCGACAACCCACATGGCCCCATCGCCCATACCAACCTGCTTCGCCCATCTTAAGTTGTCTTCGCAGTGCATTTGTTTTTAAAATAGTTCTTTTTTCTTCATAACTGGACCAACCATTATCCAAATTTTTAGTATTTATATTCCACGAATGTATATCGCCAATTATTAGATCATGAGAAGTATGTGTTAACTCATGAAACAAGATCGAATATCGGGCACCTAAGGCCAGTACCTTATCAGAATCTGGAGATCCAAAAAGCAATTCAGTCCCTTTCTCTGCAATTTCTACTATTTTGTTTCTACTGTTATAGGTGGAACTAGCACCTTGTCTTATAACAAAAGTTATGTTTTTTTTGTGTAGGGTATAAATTAAGTCTCTACCTGCGTCTGTGGACAAAATAATTCTGAAATCAGATAAAATATGCTCTCTAAATTGTGGGGATGCGGATGCATCTAAAGTGAGCGAAGAGTCACCTTTTTCAATTGAATTGTACACTTGCTGGAGATAGTCAAATTCTTTCGGATTAATCACGTTAGGAAGATCAGGCCCAATATCCGAAACAATAAGTGGAGTGTCAGAAAAGACTCCTAATGCTTCTGAATCTAGACCCAGTTGAGCCCTTAAGTCAGAAGGGATTTCTTCTTTTTTAAGAGATTGTTGCAGCGAACGTAAGCCTCTTTGAACAGTTGAAAATATCGGGTCTGAAGAACAAGGGGCTAACCGAGTGACCCTGCTGGATAGTGTGTTAAAAGAGTTTTGCAGGGAACCTAAGAGGGGATGGTACTTCCAAGTATTATCAAGGAGGCCCTTCCCAATAGAGTCACGTACTTGATAAGCAATAAGACTTCCGAGTATCCATCCAGTCCTTAGAACTTCAGCTTGAAAGTGATACGCTTCAGATAAGTCACACCCAGGAGCTGCTAATCCAGAATTAGAATAATTCGAGGACATAAAGGGGTCATTGGGGTCATAGCACAAGAATCTGGATTTAGTGAACAAAATGACATGGTTTATATTATCCCCAAGTAGTATTTGATCGTATCCAACCACGATAATCGGCTAACGAGCATTTGAGTAATCTCTGAAAAATTTCCATTGGAAGCCGATCTGAATGCCTCAGCATATGTCTGAGGCGATATTTCATCGGCTCTTTTGGATTTTAAAATTGATTCAATTATAGAATCAGATCCAATTAAGCTCGCACCTTTCATGACTTTATTTAAATAAGCTGTCGGTATTTTTCCAAATATTTTTGAGTTAAAAAATATTTCGTTAGGAATGTTACTTGAGAGAGCTTTTTGAAAAGCGTGACCTAAAGTCTCAGGTTGGATTTCTTCAACTTTTTTGGACCTTAAAATTGCAGCCATCCAATCCATATTTCTAGAAGTAGTAGCGCGCTCTAGATGCTCATTTATATTAGGGCAATAGGGAAACTCTCTAATATTCTGACCGTTGTATACTTCTTGACAGTCTGAGGTATTTAATTGATCGTGAATCCGGAGCTTAAAATCAACTAGCTGACTTAATTGACGCCCAATATTAGAAGAAGAATTATGTGCAATATGGCCCCATCGTCCATACCAATCCTTTTCTCCCATTTTAAGTTGCCTTCGGAATTCATTTGTCTTTAAAATAGTTCTTTTTTCTTCTTCGTTATGCCAAGGATTAGATAAACGATCGTATAAATAAATAAAGAAATCACCTGTTACTAAATCATGATAGGCATGTGTCAATTCATGGAATAAAATACTACACTTGGTACTGAAAGCTTTTACCTTATCTGAATCAGGATCTCCATAATAATGTTCGTTTAGTTCTAGACTCTCTATTTCTACTTTCCGTCGTTCGCTACTGAAGGTCAAACAACCCTCGTCAGAATCTAGGAGCTCAAGATTATTTTTTGCAGATTTATTTTTGTGCGGTATATACGCAGATCTGACGCCTGGTTCTATAGCAATAGCGAGGTTTTTTTTATGTAGGCCATAAATTAAATCTCTACCTATTTTTGTGGAGAGGATAATTCTGAAATCAGATAAAATTTGCTTTCTAAATTGCGGGGATCCGAATGCATCAATAGTTAGTGGAGAGCCTCCTTCTTCAATTGCACGATACACTTGCTGGAGATACTCAAATTCTTTTACACTAATTACATTAGGAAGATTTGGCCCGTTATCAGAAACAATAAGTGGAGTGTCAGAAAAGGCTCCTAAATCTACTGCATCTAGACCAAGTTGAGTTCTTAAGTCAGAAGGGACTTCTTCTTTTCTAAGAGATTGACGCAGCGAGCTCAAACCTCTTTGCACCGCTGAAAATACAGGATCTGAAGAACAGTGGGCTAATCGAGTGACCTTTTTAGATAGTGTTTTAAAAGAGTTCTGCAAAGAACCTAAAAAAGGATGGTACTCCCAAATATTATCAAGGAGGCCCTTCCCAATAGAGTCACGTACTTGATAAGCAATAAGACTTCCGAGTATCCACCCAGTCCTTAGAACTTCAGCTTGAAAATGATACGCTTCAGATAAGTCACACCCAGGATTCGCTAGTCCATAATTAGAATAATTCGAGGATACAAAGGGTTCATTGGGTGTTATAGCGCACGAATCTGGATTTAATGAACAAAGTGACATAGCTTACATTCTCCCTAAGTAGTATTTGATCGTATCCACCCACGATAATCGACTAACTAGCATTTGAGTAATATCTGAATGCCCACGTGAAGAAGCTCTTTTGAGAGCGTTAGTAAAAACTTCCGGCGGTATTTCTCCAAATCGTTCTGAATTTATAAACATTTGAGTAATATTTGAATTTCCATACAAAGAAGCTTCTTTGAAAGCGTCAGTAAAAGCTTCAAGTGGTATTTCTTTAAATCTTTCTGAATTCATAAACATTTGAATAAAATCTGAACCTCCGTGCAAAGAAGCTTTTTTGAAAGCGTCAGTAAAAGTTTCAAGTGGTATTTGTCTAAGTATTTTTGAATCAAAGAAGATTTTGGCAATATTTGAATGTCCAAGTAAAGAAGCTTGTTTGAAAATTTCACCCAAAATTTCAGATGGTATTTCTAGTGCTCTTTCTGAGTTAAGAAGTAGTCGGACAAGATTTGTAATTCCAAATAAAACAGCACTTTTAAGAGCATTGCCTAAATCGGCGGCTGGTATTTCTCCAAATCTGTTTGAATTAATAAGTATTTGGGCAAGACCGGACCTAATATTTAAAATAGCGTCTCTGAAAGTGTCTATTAAATCTTCAACTGGTATTTCTCCAAATCGTTCGGAATCAATAAGAAGTTTAGCCGCACTTAAATTTTCAAATCTAACGAGCATTTTGAAAGCATCGGTTAAAACTTCAGCGGGTATTTTTTTAAATATTTTAGAGCTCATAAAAGTTTGCATAGCTCTTAGATCTTCATCTAAGCAAACTTTATTAAAAGCTGTACCTAAAGCTTCTAGTGGTATTCCTTCTGCTCCATCTGAATTAAGAAGCACCTTGATAAAACCCGCATCATTTTTAGGCTGAGTTTCTTCTAGTGTTACTGGTTCTTCATTAACAATCTTAGTAAGCACTTTGAGCCTATCTGTAACACTTAGGGGAACAGAACTAGCCTGTTCAAGAGAAGTACCCAAAATTGCAGGTGGTATTTCCAGTGCTCTATTGGAATTTAAAATAGCTCTTGCCCAATTCTTACTTCTAACCATACTCGCAAGCTTTAAATCCCTATTTATATCAGGGCAAAAGGGAAACTCACTAATGCTCTGACCATTGTATAGTTCTTGGGTGCCTGAGGTATTTAATTGATCGTGTAGGCGGACCCTATGAGCAAACAAAGCATGTAATTTTTGCCCAGTATCCGGAGAAGAAGATTCTACCTTATGGCCCCATCGTCCAAACCAATTTTTTCCGCCCATTTTAAGTTGTCTTCGGAATTCATTTGTCTTTAAAATAGTTCTTTTTTCTTCTCCATGACTCCAAGGATTAGTCTCATTCCTATCTATGTTGTAATAATGTAATCTATCACCTGTTACGAGATCATGATAAGCATGTGTGAGTTCATGAAATACGACCGTATATCGAGTATTTGGGACCCTAACTTTATCAGCATCAGGAGATCCAAAATAGCTTATAGAGCCTTCTTCACTTGTGGAAATTTCTACTATCCTCTCGGGATTGATATCACAGTATGAGTGGCTATCAGGACTGGGAGTTTCAAAAAGACCATTACTCTTATTATTTCTTAGAGAATAATAACAATTTTCCTCACTTTGAACTACAGTCAGTGGTACATTTTTATCGTGTAGAGCATAAATTAAATTTCTACCTGTTTCTGTGGACAAGATAACCCTTAAATCAGATAGAATCAGCTCTCTAAATTCTGGGGATTCATATGCTCCAATAGTTAGAGGAGCCCCTCCTTCTTCAATTGCACGATATACTTGCTGGAGATACTCAAATTCTTTCGGATTAATCACGTTAGGAAGATCAGGCCCAATATCCGAAACAATAAGTGGAGTGTCAGAAAAGACTCCTAATGCTTCTGAATCTAGACCCAGTTGAGCCCTTAAGTCAGAAGGAATTTCTTCTTTTTTAAGAGATTGTTGGAGCGAACGTAAGCCTCTTTGAACAGCTGAAGATATCGGGTCTGAAGAACAAGGGGCTAACCGAGTGACCCTGCTGGATAGTGTGTTAAAAGAGTTTTGCAGGGAACCTAAGAGGGGATGGTACTTCCAAGTATTATCAAGGAGGCCCTTCCCAATAGAGTCACGTACTTGATAAGCAATAAGACTTCCGAGTATCCACCCAGTCCTTAGAACTTCAGCTTGAAAATGATACGCTTCAGATAAGTCACACCCAGGAGCTGCTAATCCAGAATTAGAATAATTCGAGGACACAAAGGGGGCATTGGGTGTCATAGCGGAAGAATCTGGATTTAGTGAATAAATTGACATAGCTCTTTATTTTAGTTAGCAACTATTACAATTTTACTACTAAATAGTATAAAAATCAAGTTAATTGTATAACTCTAATAACAGGGAGATTTAGTTAATATACGAAAGTGTTAAAATTTATTTAATATATAAACGTCTTAAAATGAGATATTTGAATGCTATTCAGCTGCTGTGTCGGATCTTGCTTCTAGAGGGCTTATAGCCCAATTTTAGAGATGGCTTCAAAAGAGGGGAAATAAACAATTTTATTCTCTTGGATTAAGGGCTTTACCTTAGGCGGAATAAGAGAATTGATCATTACAGCTCTTGCACTTGTCCCCATTAAGGAATAAATGCCTCTTGGAGAATCTTCAAAACCTATTACGCGGTCGCCTGGTTCGTAGAAACGTTCTATAGCCGTTAGGTAAGGCTCTGGGTGAGGTTTTGATTGATTATAGTCTTCTCGAGTAATCCAATGGTCAATCGTGCCAAGGACTTTATTTTGCAGGCGAATAAAATCAACCTGCTCTTTAGGGGAGTGTGTGACTACACATCGTTTGATCTTCTTTTTTTGAAGATGAAATAAAAACTTTTCAACTCCAGGCATGAGTTCTATCTCAGTTTCTTTCAAAATATCTAAATAGTGCTTCTTTTTTTCTGTGTAAAGAGTGGACCAATTAGGTTCTTCATCGTGAAGCTCTGGCAGTGTCGCGTAAATATCTACTCTCAACTGTTTTGAGTCGAAGTGAGCTGATTTTGAAAAATCTTCAAAAGACCACTGAAGCTCATGGCCTCTTTTTGAACACATTCTGAGGTAGGCTTGATAATGTAAAAGCTCAGTGTTGACAAGCAATCCGTCGAAATCTAATAAGAAAAGTTGAAAATCATTTACCCAATCCATATGATGCGTTTTTCTCTAAATAATGTGTTTAAAATGGTTGATCGCAATAAAACGAAAGTAAACTGTATCACATTTGCCCCCTTTCTTAAAGAGCTAAATGGGCATGTCATGGATTATCATGCGTCTCTCCACAAGCTATTTAAAGGAAATGGTTGGGAGACCACGACTCTTCTTAGTCAGGACTGTCCTCTTGAAAACCTTCCTGAAAACTGGAAAAAAAATCTTCATTCTCCTGTAAAATGGAGTCGACGCTCTTTCTTTGCAAAACTACTTCCTCTGCTCTTTAATATCTCCTCTGTTATAAAAATGACGCAATCCTTCTTCAAAACGATTCGTCCTCTCATTCAAAAAGAGAAAGGACATAAAACGGTTCTTTTTTTAGAAACATTTAATACTTTTCATCTCTACGCCTTAGCTTTTATTTTGCCCTTCCTTCCGATTAAAAATGTTTACCTTTGGATTTTATATCGATATGACTCGAAGCAACTTTTTTTTAAGGGGAAGAAAGATCGCAAAATTTTAAAGCGCATAGAGCATATCTTGATGAAAAAAAGACTCTCCTTATTTGCAGATACCGATTCTTTAGCTGAAGAGCTCTCTTCTTTTTTTGATCGAAAAGTACATCTCCTCCCTATTCCTCATACTTCAGGAGTGACACAAGTCGAACACAATTTAGATATTAAACGGCCTCTTTGCTTTTGGTGGCCAGGTGTTCCAAGAAGACCGAAGGGACTTCACCTAATACAAAAACTAACTTCTTTTCAATCCGCCCAAAATAGAGCTGTTATATTACGAGTCTCTGAGAAAACAGCAGGCTTAAGTGACCTTTGCATGTTTGGAATAGAGAAAATTTCAGAAAATTTAGTTAGAAAAGATTACTTAAGTTATTTAATGAGCTCAGATGCCATTTTAATGCCCTACAATATCTGGAATTATCGCTATTCAAGCTCAGGTATTTTCATTGAAGCTGTTGTGGCTAATAAGGTGCCTATTGTGAGCCCTGGACTTTGGATTTCTGAAGAGCTGAAGAAACACGACCTTGCCTCTTTGATTGTAGATTTTGACGATCCTAAAATCTTATCCCTTATAGTCGATCTAGTTCTAAATGAAGACATAAGAGCAAAATTGAAGCTAATGAGCCAAGCTTACCGAGAATTTCATAATGAAAAAAACTTTGCAAAGCGTCTTTTCAATCACATTTAAATTCTGCAAGTTCGCTTGCATCTCTTTTTTTTTGCTACTGATGGTCAGTTGTAAGGGTGGTCTTGAACAATCCGAATATCAAAAAAATAGAGAAGCCAATGCCTTAAATGAAAAGCTCTTTAGGCTTGATAAAGATACGTTTCTAGATGTCCCCATGCCTTTAGCGCAAGCCCCAGATCGCTATCCTTGGGAAACTGATCATCAATTAAATTTGTCACTCATCACAAAAGAATTCTTTAGGTGCAAAGGGGACTCTTCTCACGTATCTTATGTACTTGAATCTAAAGAGAGGATATTTGACTGTTCAGGCTCATCAAGACATAGCCTTCCACTTAAAGATGAAAAAGAGTTCGTTTATCCAATTTTGATCGACCTTTTGAATAATCTACAAAAAAATTTGCAGAGTAAAGTGATCATCACCTGTGGACACAGGTGCCCTCAGCATAATCGATATTGCGATTCTGCTGAAGATAATAGAACCTCTAAACACATGGTAGGTGCTGAAGTCGATTTCTATGTCGAGGGTTTTGAAAATAAACCTGAGCTGATTGTCGATCTTTTGAAAGACTATTATCTCTATGATCCAGAAACACAAAATGACCCGGCTTATACGACTTTTAAACGCTACACAAAAGCGGATTCACATGTGTCTACGCATCCGTGGTATAACGCTGAAGTCTATATCAAAATACATCGAGATAATGAAGGGAGAGACTTTGACAACCAACACTCAAACCCCTATATCAGCATTCAAGTGAGAATAGATCGAAATAAAAAAAAGAGAGTTACCTACACTTGGGAACAAGCCTTTTATAGTTATTTACGCTATTGATCTATTTTTAAAAGGAATTATTAAAACCTTAAATTCATATTTGCCGTTAAATTATTAAAAGCGTATACCAATATTTTTAATTTTGAGATGGGACTTATGAGAATTATAGCAATCGTCAACCAAAAAGGGGGCACAGGAAAAACAACAACTGCTGTTAACCTGTCAGCTGCCTTAGCGCGCCATTCAAAAAAAGTACTTTTAATTGACTTAGATCCTCAAGCCTCTTCTTCGTATTGGTTTAATTGCAAAAAGCAAGGACAGGGGTTACTCGATGTTTTCTTAGACGAGAGGCCTATTGAAGACGCTATGCTTCAAACTTCCTATGACAATTTATTTATACTGCCTGCTTCTCCTCTTCTAGTTAGGGTTGAAAAAACACTGGCAACTGAAGTAGGATCTGAACTCATTTTAAAACATAGAGTAAACGAGCTTAAGCAATCGTGGGACTACATTATCTTTGATTGCCCTCCAAACCTTGGGACCCTCTCTTTAAACGCTCTGACAGCTGCTCAAGAAGTCCTCATCCCTGTAGAAACAAGAGTTATGGCTTTGCATGGACTTGTTCAGCTTTTGAACACCATTAAGCTTGTTCAAACAAGGTTGAATCCAAAGCTTAAAGTATGTGGAGTTCTACCCTGCAGAGCAGACTTTAGAAATAACCACTCTAAAGAAGTAATGGCGCAGTTAAAAAGCCGTTTTCCTAATGAAGCTTTGAATACTTATATACGAGAAAATATTAAGCTTGCAGAAGCCTCTTTACACTTAAAACCTATTACTGATTACGATCTAAATAGCCACGGTTCTAAAGATTACCAGCAGCTAGCTCTAGAAATTTTAAAGCAAGAGCCAGGCTTTTTAAGTCAGGAAATTGAATCTAAAATTGAAGAAAAAACTATTCATGAAACCGTCCGCCCTGCAGATCCTTCACCTTCATTAGAGTAGATGTGAAATAGTCTTGTAGTTTTACTCTTCATAAATTATCCTCTTCTCCCTAAATAGACGTGCCGATGTGGCGAAATGGTAGACGCGGTAGATTCAAAATCTACTCTTAGCAATAGGGTGCTGGTTCGATTCCGGTCATCGGCAACTTCTTCTCTATTTTTAAAATCCCATTTTTAAATAAATTGCCTGAAATGTTCAGAATTGATTACCCTTCTTCAAGTAATGATCAATTTTAGATGAGGATTGTAAATTATGGTACAGGGCATTAACAGAAATTCATATTTGCATTATGAACCTTCGCAGTTTCTAGACAGCGCTCGTGGAAACTGGAATCCCGGGCATCCGCGTGTTTTTAAAGAAAATTTAGACTCTGAAGAGCAGGCTGCTTTAAATTATATTTTGGAGAATCTAGCTCAAAAATCACTTTTAAAACTTTTGACAATTCAAGGGAAATTAAAGGAAAGGGGAGCTCGCTTAGATCATATTCATCCTTTGGCATTCTTCATGGGCATTATGAGTCAATCTCACCTAAAAGATCATTTTTTTAAGCTGCGAGATAAAGGTAATAGGGCATGGAAAGAATTTATCAAAGGAGCTGTTGATAGTTTTAAAGATGAAAAAAGAGGCTCCAACATTAATGATCATCACATAGAAAGTTTTTGCCAAAGAGCAGGTAAAGACCCTCACTTCATTAGACATCTGATGCATACCGAAAACTGGGATGAATTCTTTAAGCACTTATAATAAGCAGTTTAACTCTTTATATTCTCTTAATGTTGGCTTGTTATTCTTATCCTTTATGCCCCAGATGGGGTGATTTAAGGAGCCTTAACAAGTGATACAGAATCTATCTTCTAAAAGTCCCAAAGAACCTGTTGATTGTTCAAGACGTTATACGCATTCACTTTCAAAAATCGAAAACATTAAACTACAGGGACTCTTTTCGGATTTAGCAAATCGCTCCTATTGGTGGCTTCTTAGAAATAATCCTCGTATGAGTCAGTATGAAGTAGATTTAGCTCACTTGCATCCTCTCACTTTTTTAGAACGCTCTATTTTAGATCCCTATCGAAGAGAAGAGCTTGTAAAAATTAAAGATAGAGGAGCTCTAATTTGGGACTCTTTTACTAAAAACTTAGCGGGTAAATTAGAGCAGGAAGACATTAAAGGAAATTTGAAACCTTATTTGACTGAATTTGCTAAAACTCTGAAATTGCCTAAAAAAGACCTTCTTTTACATATCCAAAATAAAGATCTTGAAAAGCTCATTACTCAAGCTATAGGCAAAGAGAGTCAAATCGTTCCTAAAAACGACCTCTATCAAGTCTTTGAAAAATTTGTTTAATTTTCTAATATCGCATCTTTAAATGGTAAACTTTATTAAATCTTAATAACTAATCTTTATCATCGGTTCTTAATTAACTAATAGGAAGCCTTATGAGGAAAGTTGAAAATAATATTGCCAATACTCCGGGAGCCTTTATTGAACAGGCAAATAAGCATTCATCTCGCAGCCCTATCCTTGATTTGGTTACCGAAAAACTCTCCAACTTAGGCCGCGCCCTATTTAATCCGATGGCTATTGTGAAGTATAAAGCTCTATCTAAAAATCATATTATAACAGCACTAGCTTTACATTTCTTAGAGGAACATATTAAAATCTACCCTAAAATAGAAGGGGCCCTTTGTAAACAAGGAGAAACATCTGAAGAGATCGGTCGATTTTTTAAACCCAAGTTCAGTCCCGGTAGAAGTAAAGAGTGGGATGTGCTTAGAAACAATTTTGATTTGCGTAATCCGCAAGCTAACCTACAGCTCCTAAATCAAGTTTATAAGTCTACCTCAGATCCATACCTTCTTCAAATCAGAAGCGCACAAATACTTGCTAAAAAACTTATCCCTTGGTGTTCAGATCAATTAAAGCCTGGATTTAAAATGGACTTTCCCTATGTAGATGAATTGGGTAAAACGAGTCTCGTTAGCTACACGTTAGATGAAAAAATTGACTTATGGCATGGAATACCAGCCTTTGGTTTTGTAGATCTCGAAGGAAAGGCTCCTCCACTTTTAGTTTTTAGGTCGACTAATAATGACATCGGAGGTGAAGACGCTCCAGCTTCTTTGATCGCAAACTTTCACCCTAGGGGACCTGCTTGGAAACTCTATAGAAACTCAAAAGATAGAGTGGAAGCTTGGTTAAAGAAAAATACTTTCAATGGTGAAAATAAAGCGCGAATAATAGGCTATAGTCAAGGGGGTACTTTAGCCTCCTATTTTCTAACTCATCATAGTCAATGGGTCAGCCAAAAGCTAAATGAACCTTCTTATATTTTAGATGCTCCTGGAGTGTTTTCAGAACTTGCTGAAAAGTGGAAATCGCTTAAAGAACAACCCAATGTAGAATGTTATGTTTGTAGAGGAGACCTACTTCCAAAAATAGGTAGTGAAATGATAGGGCGTGCTTTTGAAATCACTATTCCAGAAAAAATTTCTACCTATGATTCTCATACAGTTCTAAATCTTTTGGCGCCGAGCTGGACTATTACTGAAATAGATATAGAAAAAGAGAAAAAATCTAATGTTAGACAGATTTTATCGGCTTTGCATAGAAATGTAGGCTATGCAGTCTATTCTCTTATGAAAGATACTCTTTTACCGATGATACGAAATATCTAATACGATGCTTAGATGTATTTTTCTTGAATATTTAAGTGTAAATCAGCATAACTCTTAGCTAATTAAAGAAAAATACCTCCTTCTAATATTTTAATTATGCCTGTTCAAGCCGAAAAGAAAAACCCTCTTATTTTTGCTATAGGTGGCGCCAAAGGGGGCGTTGGAAAGTCTATGGTCTGCTCCAACTTAGCTATTCAATTTGCTAAAGAGGGGTTACAAGTAGCTCTTATCGATCTTGATTTTGGAGCTGCAAATTTACATACTATATTTGGAATTTCAAAGCCTAAGCACGGATGGGCTCAGTATTTT
>FUWD013232478.1_pt1 | contig 71911 bp, 68 predicted proteins | sample 1063281 | NCBI WGS metagenome assembly FUWD01 (sample SAMEA79048168, study PRJEB19326) | metagenome | biome: marine | reverse complement strand
CCTGTCGAGCTACCCAGCCCCCCGAAGACAAGAAAGGTAGCGCTCACCCCCGTGCAGCTCAAAGCTCTAGCCAGCGAATGTGAGCCTTACGGCGGGCTGATTATGTTTCTTGGGTTGACGGGCACCAGAATCAGCGAGGCACTGGTGCTCAAGGTCGCAGACATTGACTTGACCGAACGTTCGGTCACCATTGACAAAGCCTTCACTTTTGGCGAGGACTACAAACTCACTGAAGGCCCTACGAAGACGAATCAGGTGCGAAAAATTCCATTGCCCCTCATCTTGGTCGAGCAGTTGGAACAACATGTCGACGGGCGTGCGGAGGAAGAATATCTTTTCAAGGGAGCTGGCGGTGGTTCCTTAAATTATGGATGGTTCAGGAAGCGTTACTTTGGGCCTGCAGTCAAAAAACTCGGTCTATCAAACGTCACCATCCACTCATTGCGCCACTCCTTCGCATCCATTCTCATTCAAAATCGGGCCGCGATTTCCAACGTGAGCGCTATGCTGGGCCACTCTTCAACTCAACTTACGCTCAAGACTTATACTCACACCTACGCTGACGGGCTAAGGGGTGACATCTCAAAGATGGATGAGATTTTCGGATTTCAAGCGGGGCAAGAGCGGGGCAGAGAACCCGCCCGGGCCGTCTAAGAGAATCCAGAGGTGGAGAATGGTTCAAAATGCCTGTATTACCAGGGGTTTTCTAGTAGGGCGGACGGGACTTGAACCCGTGACCGACGGATTATGAGTCCGCTGCTCTAACCAGCTGAGCTACCACCCCAAGCGTGAACCCTCTCGGATTACGACCTGACCAGGTTACCAGCCAAGCAAGGGTGTTTCGAGGGAGGATTCCGCCTGAGGTAATGATTCTGTCGGTTACAAATTGGTCGAGAGAAAAAGGAAAGCGAAGAAGATCGCCATATGAAGACCGCCCTGGAAGAGTGTGACCCGGTTCGAGGCCACCGTCACCGTGCTGACCACGAGGGTAAGCAAAAAGAGCACAATATCGACATCTCGCAGACCAAACTCCAGGGTGATGTCCAACACCAAGGACACCACAACGAGAGCGGGTATGGTCAACCCAATGCTGGCAAGCGCTGAGCCATAGCCAATGTTGAAGCCAGCCTGAAGATGTCCCCGCCGAGCCAAGCGAAACGCTGCCGCCCCCTCAGGGAGCAGGACGACCAGGGCAATCACCACAGCAACAAAGGTGAGCGGCAACCCCGCTCCCGTGACGACGCCTTCAATAGAGGGCGAGAGCACCTGGGCCAAGCCAATAATGACGGCCAGGGTGACCAGTAAGAAGATGATGCTTTGGGCAAATTTGGCCTGGGTGGGCACCACTCGAAGCGATTCGGTCGGGGGGCTTGTCTGATCTTCGAAATGCTCTCGGTTTCGCACCGTGAGGATGTAAAGAAAAAGTCCATAAACACTCAGAGAAGCAAAGCCCACAAAAAGCAGCTGCGGCGTCGTGACGGTGGGTCCCACGGAGCCACCGGTAAAGGTCGGCACCACAAGACTGAGGGTGGCAATGGTGGCGATCGCACCCAATGCAGCACCGCTACCCTCACTGTTGAACGAAGAGGTCGATGACCGCAGGGTCGCAGCAATCACCGAGAGCCCGATGATGCCGTTGGTGGTAATCATCACAGCCGCGAAGACCGTGTCTCTGCCTAAGCCCGCGGCAGCTTCAGGCGATTGGACCATAATCGAGACGATGAGGGTCACCTCAATAATGGTGACGGCAACCGCCAAAATAATGGCACCCGACACTCTCCCCACAAAAGCGGCAATCACTTCGACGTGATACACCGCGGAGACCACGCCCCCGAACAGCACCAGACTCAAGAGGATGACCCCGCCGATGCCCGGCGGATTCGCCCAAAATACGACCAGCAGGATGCTCGCGAAAACAGGCCCAGCCGAGTGAACCACCGGGGCCAAGCGGGAAAAGGTCATAATGCCGATGCTACCGAGGTGCTGGTGGACGTTGGGCGGGAACAGCTCTTCGTCCGATGAAGTGATGTTTTCGCCCATCGCTATCGGTCCGAGAAGAAAACCGAGGGAGTCAGGCCCTCTCACCGTTTTAGCCGCACATGCCGCCCGAGATTAGCTTGGTGCGCCACCGTCAGGTGACAGGTTGATAACAGTCGCGTGTCAGCGGGCCGAAACACCTCAACTGGGGTGTTTCTCCCGGTAGTGTGGGCTGCTGTCCTACGGAAAACCTGCGCAACAACCCTTGCGTGACTGGTATCTGAACCAGTAAAGAAACAACCTGCTTATCGCTGCCCATCGAAGCGCTGCGGAGCATCCTGCACTCGGCGTGCACCCGCGCGCCGATCTGCCTCACCCTGCCAGCCAATAAAGAAGAGAGCCCCGCCGTGAAAGTAGGTCGTCACGCTGCTCGACGGCCACGGCTGCACCCGTTCGCCAGTGTCTTTCTTTTCTTCGTGTGGTGGCTTGCCGCCACGGTTGTGATCGGAAACGTGTGGGTCTTGGCAAACTTTGGGCCCCTGGAACTACCCCAATTTGTTTACCATCTCGTCAACATCGCCGAAGTCATCAAACCTTTGAGTACAGGCTTCGTCATATTCTCTGGCCTTGCCACCGTGGGCGGCCCGATTGCCATCGGCCTGATGGGGGTGTGGGTCACCAGGAGATTAGTGGTGGGAGCGAAGCAGATTTTTCCCACACACGTGAAGTCCAGGCGCGAGGCCCGACAGGGGCTTGCCCGTTTCGCTGCTATCTCGCCGGGGTTGTCTTTTGGGTTAGTGGTTCCGGCCTTGGTGTTGGGTGTCGCCTCGCCTGCCTTCGCGACAAATGTCGGAATGGTGTCCTTTGTTCAAAACTCTGTGCCCTCACACTTCATCGAGTCCTTCTATGAGTTCCCCGAGGACATCCAGGCGCCGAACGAGCCGCTCAACGTGGTCATGATTTATGTCGAATCGCTGGAAAACACCTACCGCAACCCCGAACTGTGGGGCGAGAACCTCATGGATTCCCTCGACGCTGCCACCAGCGACTGGGTCACCTTCGAGAATTTTGAAGAAGTTCGCGGCACCGGTTGGACCATTGCTGGCTTAGTGGCGAGCCAATGCGGGGTCTTACTGAAGGAAGAAAACCAGTTCGACCTTCGCCAGCAACTAGGACTGAAAAGCATCAACCGCATCGGCGAGCAGGTGGATTCTTTTATGCCCGGTATCACCTGCCTCGGTGACATCTTGTCTGATGCCGGTTATAGCAACCACTTTCTGGGGGGTGCTGACCCAGAGTTCGCAGGAAAGGGCAAGTTTTTCCAGGAACACGGCTATGAATCTGTGAAAGGGCGGCCCTACTGGGAAGCGGTGGGGGAAACAGAGTTCACCAAGTGGGGCTTACACGACGATGACCTCTTGCGGCATGCCAAAACGGAGCTCGATCAACTCCATGCGGCAGAAAAGCCCTTCAACCTCACCGTCCTCACCGTCGACACCCACCGACCAGAGGGGCACCTCAGCGCCACCTGCGAACGCAAGGGCGCAGAAGACCTGCCGGGAATTGTTGCCTGCACTTCAGACTTGCTCGCCGAGTTCCTCGGTTATATGGAGCGAAAAGGGTATTTGGAGGACACTGTCGTGGTGGTCACCGGTGACCACCTCTCGATGCCCAACGTGGTCCAAGACACGATGGACCTAGAACCCCACCGCACAATTTATAACCGGTTTTGGTCCCCGCGAGGCCTCGAGGCAAATCGTCCTGATTTTTACCACTTCAGTATGTTGCCCACGGTGTTGGACATGTTGGGTTTTCGCTACCCGGGCGCCGAATTGGCGCTGGGCGTTTCCGGCGTAGGGGCGAGGGACCTGGGAAAGTACAGCATTTATGACGTGGAAAACCTCGATGAGCAACTGCGCCGCCCGTCAGAGCTCTATGACGTCTTTTGGGACACCAAAGAGACAAAGGGTAGCTAGCGCCCCAAACACCCCGGTCTCTGCCTCTCCTTGTCCCAGCACAAGCAGAAAATGAATCTCGTGTCAGCCAGGATTCTCTAAGCGGTCTCTGTTAGCTTTGGGCAATCAAGCACAAGGTTTCCTTGTGCTCATCGGCTGAGAAGTCAGGGTTGGGAAAACCACGATGTCGACAGCCACACTCTCGTCCGCTTTGCCCAGGCCCCACGCTTATACGTCTGAGTTCTCGGAGCTCCTTGGCCGAATTAAAGACGGCAAACTTCTCGATCGCACGGTGGGCTACTACATCACCTTGATGGTGGTACTCGGCATTGCGCTTCTGGGCACTTTCACCGGCATGTTTTTCATCGGTGACTCATGGGCCCAATTGGCCTTAGCGCCGGTCGTGGCGATCATCATGACCCAGTTTTCTTTCGTCACCCACGAAGCAGCGCACCGGCAAGTCTTTGCTTCGGGTCGCAAGAACGACATGGCTGCGCGCATTCTTGCCAACGGAGTTGTCGGCATCAGTTATTCGTGGTGGATGGGCAAACACACCAAGCACCACGCCAATCCCAACACCATCGGCAAAGACCCCGACGTCAAGAGTGACGTCATCATCTTCCAAGCAGACAAAGCCAAGGAAACCACAGGAATTGCTCGCGCCTTTGTGAAACGTCAAGGGTGGCTGTTCTTCCCCATTTTGACGCTGGAGGGTTTGAACCTTCACGTGCAGGCATTTAGGAAAGTCTTTAGTCGTGACCCCATCAAAAACCGCGGGTCAGAAATCACCCTGCTCTTGGTGAGAAATTTTGGCTACCCCGTCATTCTCTTGCTGCTGATGCCCCTTCCTATCGCCGCTGTCTTCTTGGTCATCCACATGGCCCTTTTTGGGGTGTACATGGGCGCATCTTTTGCTCCAAATCACAAGGGGATGCCTCAAATTCAACCCGGGGTGAAAGTTGACTTCCTTCGTCGCCAAGTGCTCACCAGCCGGAACATCCGCGGCGGTTGGTTTATGGATCACTTTATGGGGGGTTTGAACTACCAGGTGGAGCACCACCTGTTCCCCAGCATGGCCCGGCCTAAGTTGTACCGCGCAGCAAAGCTGGTTCGCGAATTTTGCGCAGAGAAAAAGATCTCCTACACCGAGGCAGGTCTTTTCGAGTCTTACGGGATCGTCGTGAGATATCTCAACGAGGTCGGCCTGGCCGCAAGAGACCCTTTCGACTGCCCCGCCATCGCTACTATCGGACGCTAGACGGTCCCGCCTTCACCACCTTGCCACCGGCAACAACGGTGAAGAGGTTGTGGTCGGGAGAAACCGTCTTGCGTCAACTCAGGGTTGTGTGATCCCTTGGGGTAACACTCACCACCGCCTGCCGAAAGGACTCCCCGAGAACATCCGGGCAAATCCGAGCAACGAGCGCTGTCCGGGCTGAGCACCACGCTGGATGCTCGACCGAACCTTCCCTAAAGAAGGTTCGGGATCTTTTGTTCTTCCTTGAGGTTCGCCCTGCGGAACCCAAAGGTCACGAAGGTGGACACAATCACAATGAAGAGCGAATAGAGCGCTGGGACCAGCAAAATCTCATCGATTCTGGGGTTGCCTCGGAAGGTGACCAAAATGATGGCGAGAGCCAGCGGTCCATTTTGGATACCGGTCTCCAATGCCACTGTCCTGGCGTTCATCGGGTGGAGCCTCAGAGCCTTCGCGAAGAGATAGGCAATGGTGATTCCCACAAGCCCCAAGCCGATGGCGACCAGGTAAGTCTGCCAGGCAGTGTTGCTCAAGAGCTCCCAGTTGCGGGGAACCCAGGTCGCCAAGAGGAACACAATGAAAAACAGTCCGAAGAATCCGCCCATCAGCTCCAAGATTGCTCCGACGTTCGCGCTGTAGCGGCGGATCAACATGCCACACACCACGGGAATGAGCAAAATCACAAGGGTTAGGACGATATTTCTTGTGGGTATTTCGACGTCTGAGCCCGCGGGGAAGAGCGCGCGACCATAAATCCAGATCACCAGAGGTGTCATCACAATCGCCCACAGCGTTGAGTTCGCGGTCATGATCACACTGAGCGCAAGGTTTCCCTTGGAAAAGTAGGTGAAGATGTTCGAGGTTGTTCCCGCGGGAACGCTTCCCATCAGGAGGGCGCCAAGCGCTATCAAAGCGACCTCATCGACCGGGAAGAAGGGGAAAAGCAGAGTGACGACCAAAAGATAGGCAATCAGCGGCATGAAGCCGAATTGGGTCACCCAACCAATGATGAGTCCCCAGGGCCGGCGAAGCGCAGACCTGAAGTCCCGCGGGGTGAGCCCTGCCCCCAGGCCGAACATAATCACAAAGACCAAGCCCGCCAGCAGCGCTTCTTCAAAGGGCGTGACAACAGTGGGTTCGGAAACCGCCTCTGCTGCAAGAATCACAGTCTCAATCATGCTGTGCCACCTTTCTGGTCAGCGCTGGAAGACAGGAGAGAATCTCGAAGCTCCCTGCGCAATATCTTGCCAATCGGGCTCTTGGGAAGCTCGTCGACAAAAGTAATCGTCGCCGGCACTTTGTAGGCGGCAAGGCTTTGCCTCGCGTGGGCAAGGAGGTCTTCCTTCGACGGAGGTGGAACAGTGGCGACGACAAACGCGCTGACGCTCTCCCCTGTCTTGTCGTTGGGAACTCCAATAACGCCCACTTCAACAACCCCTGGGGCACTGGCAATCTGTTCCTCGACCTCGTTGGGGTACACATTGAAACCACTCACCAGAATCATGTCTTTCTTGCGATCCACAATGGTGAAGTAGCCATCCGAGTCCATCGTGGCGATGTCCCCGGTGTGGAGCCACCCATCACGAAGCGAGTCTGCCGTTTCTTCTGGTCGTTGCCAATATCCCTGCATGATTTGCGGGCCCTTAGCAACAAGCTCGCCGGCTTCCCCTGGTTTCACCGGTGCGCCTTTTTCATCCACGCAATCCATGTCAGTGGAGGGAACCGGAATTCCAATAGAGCCGTCTTTGCCGAGGCCTCCCAGCGGGTTGAAAGTCAACACGGGAGAGGATTCGGTCAATCCGTAGCCCTCGACGATCGGGGTCCCCGTCACCTCGCGCCACCGTGTAGCGACAGACCCGTGCAGGGCCATGCCTCCCGCAGCCGAAGCCACCAGGTGCTTCGGAGGGCTTTCAATAAACCACCGCTCGTTCAGTAGAGCGTTGAATAGTGTGTTTACACCGGTGATCCAGGTGACCTTGTAATTCTCCAGCACCCGTTTCAAGTTGCTCGGTGGGCGGGGGGTGGGGACCAAAATATTGCGCGCCCCCGACTGGTAGTACCCCAGCAAATTCACGGTAAAAGCGAAGATGTGGTAAAGAGGAAGAGCCGTAACCACAATCTCTTTGCCCGGACGGATATAGATTCCGTTCATGGAAATCATCTGCAGGGTATTCCACACCAAATTGCCGTGAGAAAGCATTGCACCCTTGGAAACACCGGTGGTGCCACCGGTGTACTGAAGCGCCGCAAGGCTATCGGGGCCCAAACCGTCGAGGTATTTCGCCTGCAAGGCTGAATTCTTGGCTGCTTTGCCCTGGGCCATGACCTCGGTAAAGCTCGTGTGCTCCACGGTGATGGCCGGCAGAGAACGTGTCCACACTTTTTGAACCATCCGGATGACGCCGCGAATAACAGGGGGGAAATATTCAGAAATCCGAACCGTGACCACGGTCGAAATGTCTGTCTGCGCAACAACCTCGGGCAAACGATCGGCAAACATATCGATCACGACCAAAACAGTGGCACCGGAGTCAGAAAGCTGGTGAATCATTTCCTTTGGTGTGTAGAGAGGGTTCGTGTTTACCAGCACGCACCCTGCCTTAAAGACGCCAAATGACACCACGGGGTAGGCCAAGCAGTTGGGCATTTGGACCGCCACCCGATCGCCCGCTTTCACCCCCACCACTTCGCGCAGGTAGGCGGCAAAATCATCCGAGAGGTCATCTACCTGGCGGTAGGTGAGGGAACCATTCATGCCATTGGGCATGCACTGCGTGAACGCCTTCGTGTCGGCATAGGTCTCGCTCGCAGAGCGAACCAGCTCGGGAACAGTTCTAAGAAGGCGGAGTCGCCAGTTCGTGATCCACACCTTCGGGATAGTGGGCAAGCCATGGGCGATTAGTCATGTGGGCTCTTTCGCTTGGTCCGCTGACTTCGTTATCAACGACAGTGCTGTTGGGAATCAGTAACCGTTTAACCTGATGGAACTATCAGCTATTTCACAGAAAAGGAAAAACCCTGCCGTCACGCTTGGGTAACAATCGACTCATTAGCTCCTGTGCGTGGGTGGTGGGTAGTAACTTTGGGGGTTGCACGCTTTTGTGCAAAACTCAAAAATTACCTAAAAGGGGAAATTGATGAAAAAAACTGTAGCTATCATGGCGGCTCTTGCTGCCGTGACACTCGTTGTGAGTGGCTGCGCAGCTGCTGAAGAGGACACCACCTCGACGGAGACTGCCGCCACTGAAACCGCAACCATGGAAACCGCATCGTCTGTTCTTGACTCTGTCAAGGAAGCTGGCGTTGTGAAGTGTGGAACCCGTGACGCTCTGCCCGGCTTTGCCGTGTTGCAGGAAGACGGCACACACGTCGGATTCGACTCTGACTTCTGTCGCGCCATCGCAGCCGCTGTGCTCGGTGACGCTGACGCAGTAGAGATGGTCGACCTCGAGACCGCTGATCGCTTCACCGCTCTTCAGAGTGGCGCTGTAGACGTTCTCGTGCGGAACACCACCTGGACTGCATCACGCGATGGCGGCGAAGCAGCAACCTTCTTGCACCCGAACTTCTATGACGGTCAAGGCATGATGGTGTCCTCCGACAGCGGCTATGCCAATGTCTCTGACATGAACGGCGCAGTCGTTTGTGTTGCCAAGGGCACCACGACCGAAGGTAACGCCGCGCTTGAGTCCTCCCGTTTGGGTCTGGACTGGGAAGTTCGTTCCTTCGACGAGACCGACCTCATCCTGGAAGCCTTCTTGGCTGGACAGTGTGATGGCTGGTCTTCTGATGTCAGCCAGCTGACAGGTCTGCGCTCGGCATACCCCAGCGGAGCAGATGCTCTGTTGATTCTCCCCGAGGTCTTCTCCAAGGAGCCCCTCGCACCTGCAGTCCTGGATGGCGACACCCAGTGGGCACAGATCGTCAACTGGACAATCTTGGCCACCATTCAGGCTGAAGAGTTCGGAATCACCAGCGCCAACGTTGACACCTTCGCTTCCAGCGAAGACGTCAGCATCCAGCGCTTCCTTGGTTTGGAGATCGCTTCTGACGAAGGTTCCGCCGTGTTGGATCCAGGTCTTGGCCTGCCCGCCGACTTCGCTTACCAAGTGGTCAAGCAGGTTGGTAACTACGGTGAGATCTTCGCAGCGCACCTCACTCCCCTAGGCCTCGAGCGCGGTGTTAACTCGCTCTGGACCGATGGTGGTTTGATGTACGCTCCTCCTTACCGGTAATAATCAAGTAACACAGGTGTTACGAGCTTGGGAGGGAAACTTTTAATGAGTTCCCTCCCAAGCGCACCCCCTAAGCCGCCGCTCTGGCGCGATACCCGGGTCCTCCGATGGGCCTTCCAAATTCTTGTCCTTGCCATCGTGGCGGGGGTCATCTACTGGCTATACAGCAACTACCAGACCAATATTGCGAAAAGCAGTATCCCCACGGACCTTCGGTTCCTAGACAATCCCACCAGTTTCACGATTCCTGGAAACGACCTCAACCAAAGCCAGCCCGTCCGGGATGCTTTTGTTCAGGGCTTCTACAACACTCTTCGGGTCGCGATTGTCGGCATCCTCCTTACGACCATTCTGGGCACCCTGGTAGGAATTGCCCGCCTGTCTAAAAACTTCATGGTTCGACTGGTGGCGACCTCCTATGTCGAACTCATTCGCAACATTCCGTTACTCCTCCTTCTTACCTTTATGAACCTGGCGGTGGTGTTGCAAACATTCCCGCGCATCGAGGACGCCTGGCTGCCGCTGGATCTCTTCGTCGTCTCTAACCGCGGGATTGCGATCCCCTGGTTTGAAGGATCCGGCGCCATTCTCCTAGCGATACTGGCCACTGCTCTCGTGGTCACCTGGCTTGTGGTGAAGATTCGCGGCCGCGTATCTGATTCCACCGGAAAACCAGCGCGATCCCTGGTCTGGGGCGGGCCCACCTTCATCGTGCTGATGATTGGTGGCTGGGTCCTGCTCGGTTACGACTGGGTCCTGCCTTTTGTGGACGACCGAGCCACCAGTGGAGGGCTCCGGTTAGATCCCTCGTTCTTCGCGTTGCTGGTCACCCTCGTGGTGTACACCAGCGCCCACGTCGCCGAAATCGTTCGGGGATCGATACAGGCCGTAGCAAAGGGTCAAGGCGAAGCTGCCGATGCCATCGCCCTCTCTGGTGGGCAAAAAATGCGCCTCGTTATTTTGCCCCAGGCCTTCCGCATCGCGATGCCAGCGTTGGGAAACCAGTATCTCAACCTGATCAAGAACTCCTCCCTGGGGGCCACGATTAGCTACTTTGAGCTGACCCAGATTGCTCAGATCACCGTGGGTAATGGGTCCCCCGCAGTTCCCGCCTTCACGCTCACCCTGTTGGTCTACTTGATGATCTCCCTGGTCACCAGCGTCATCGTAAATATCGCCAATCGCCGATTAGCGCTGGTGGAGCGATGATGACCTGGATGAGGCGCAACCTCTTTAGAACAGTTGGAGACTCGCTCCTCACGATTGTTTTTGGCGCTCTAGCGCTTTATGTCCTCTGGGGACTAGCTCAGTTTGTCTTTGTGACGGGACGCTGGGAAATCATCCAAGTAAACCTGAAAATTTTGCTGGTGGGTCGCTTCCCGGAAGAGCTTTTATGGTTGGTGACCGGCTCCGTGATGGCCTTGGCCTTTTGGATAGCTGCGGCAGCCACCTCTTCGCTCACCACAAAAGAAACCCGCCCGAGCTTGGGGATCCGAATCTGGCACGCCGTGCAGCGATTTGGGCTGCTCGCGGCAACAGGCTTGCTCCTGATTGCGTTAGCCGGCGATGTTGCATCGGTCATCATCGGCGGCTTGATTCTCACCAGCATCGTGATGGGGCAACTGGTGGGGCTCTTGCGGCGGAAGATTGCTGCGCTCCGGACTATCTCTTCCTGGATTTGGCATCTTTTACTCGCAGCCGCCCCGTTGGCGATGATTTCAGCGACCCTGTTACAAGCCAGTGTGGACCTGTGGGAAGGGTTCCTCATCAACTTCTACATCGCCATCATCAGTATTGTGCTGAGCTTCCCCTTAGGGGTTCTTTTAGCGCTGGGGCGAAGATCAGCTCTCCCCATCGTGCGGTTGATTTCGACCAGCTACATCGAGCTGATCCGTGGCGCACCGCTATTTGTGCTGTTGTTGCTCGCTGGCGTGGCACTGGAATTCTTTGTCCCGAGCACTCTCGCTCCGGACAAGATTTTCCGTGCCGTCACCGTCTTCACGCTCTTCACCGCTGCCTACATCGCCGAGATTGTGCGCGGGGGTCTGCAATCAATCCCCCGGGGCCAAACCGAGGCCGGCAAAGCGCTGGGCTTGAGCACGACCAAGATCACCTCGTTGGTGACCCTCCCCCAAGCTTTGCGCAACGTTATTCCTGCCCAAATCGGGCAGTTCATTAGTTTGTTCAAGGACACCACGCTCGCCGGAGTGGCCTTGAACGTGTTGGATCTCTTGAATGTGGGAACAGCAATTACCAAACAGGAGGACTACCTGGGTCAAGGACTTATCTATGAAGCTTTGGCCTTTGTGGCACTGCTGTTCTGGGTGGGATCCTATGTGATGAGCAGGGAAAGCCAAAGAATCGAAAAACGGCTGGGAGTGGGTCAACGATGAGTAAAGATGTTTTCACCGACGCGACAAAAATGTCCGGGGATCGCACCGATGATGATGCCATTGTCGTCATGGATAACGTCTACAAGCGGTTCAAGGACTTTGAGGCGCTGAAGGGTGTGAATTTCAAGGTCGGCAAGCAAGAAGTCGTCGTCGTGATCGGACCCTCCGGTTCGGGCAAATCCACCCTGATTCGGTGCATCAACCGGCTCGAGGAGCACGACGATGGCCGCATCATCGTCGATGGCACCGAACTGACCACCGATATCCGCAACATCCAAGAAATCCGCCGGGAAACCGGGATGGTGTTTCAGAATTTTAACCTTTTCCCCCACCTTTCCATCATGACCAACGTCGCGATGGGACCCCGCCAAGTTCGCCGTATGCCCAAAAAAGAGGCGGAAGCGCTCGCGCTCGAGCTCTTGACCAGGGTAAAAATACCCGAGCAGGCCGATAAGTACCCCGCTCAACTCTCGGGCGGACAGCAACAGCGCGTTGCGATTGCTCGGGCGCTGGCCATGAAACCCAAAGTCATGCTCTTTGACGAGCCCACCTCGGCACTGGACCCCGAAATGATCAATGAAGTCCTCGATGTCATCAAGGAGCTTGCGAAAGAGGGCATGACCATGGTCGTGGTGACCCACGAGATGGGGTTTGCCCGAGAAGTTGCCGACCGGGTTGTGTTCATGGCTGATGGCGAAATCGTCGAAGTGGGAACTCCCGTTGAGATTTTCGATCACCCTAAGGAAGAGCGCACCAAGAAGTTCCTGTCCCAGATTCTTTAGTCGCCGCGGTGGCATGACCCATCGCCCCGCCCTAGACTTGGCAATCAACACAGGCAAGGCGGCTTTTTTCATGGATATATGGGTCCCCATCGGACTTTCTGCCCTCACCACTCTCAGTATCGCTCTCGCAGTGCTCTTTGGGGCGTGGCTTTTTGTCAAAATCGTGGGTCGAAGGGTTGACTGGCTTCAGCCCGGTTACCAGGCCGTCCGGCCCCGCCTACGATTCTTCATTCTCACCATTGCCCTGCACTTTAGTTTCCAGGTCGTAGACCTTTCCGGAGAGCCCTGGTGGCTCATCACCAGCCCAATTTTCCTGGTGGTTCTCATTCTTTCCGGCGGATTTCTCATCCAAGCGGCGGTCAATTTCACGGTGAGTCAACTCATTGAGAAATTTGAAGCGGAAGACCAGAGTGATGCGGAAACCAGGCGACTTGCCACACAGTTTCGCCTCGTCAGGCGCCTAGCAAACGCCATCATTGGCATTCTCGCGGTCGGGTTCGCTCTCTTCGTCTTCCCCCAGGTTCAAGCCCTGGGAGCCGGTGTGTTGGCATCTGCAGGGGTTTTGAGCGTCGTGGGAGCCCTCGCCGCCCAAGCCGTACTGGGAAACCTGTTTGCGGGCATCCAATTGGCCTTCAGCAACGCTATTCGAGTGGGCGACGTCGTGGTGGTGGAGGGCGAATGGGGGACGATCGGAGAAATCACCCTTTCTTACGTGGTCGTCCACATTTGGGATGAAAGACGACTGATTGTTCCCTCGACCCACTTCACGAGCAATTCCTTTGAGACCTGGACCAGAAAGTCCTCCAAGGTCATGGGTACCGTCTATATGGACCTTGACTGGCGCGTGCCCCTGGAAAAGGTGAGAAAAGAGTTTCAGTCCTTCCTGCAGAAAAACCCCCTCTTTGACGGACGAGTCTCAAGCCTCCTCGTCACGGACGCGGTCGGTGGATATGTGCAGGTCCGGTTCCTCATTTCCGCCAGTGACTCTTCGCGTCAGTGGGATTTGCGCTGCGAGGTGAGAGAACACATGGTGAGCTGGATTCAAAAGAATCACCCAAGCGCTCTCCCCGTGACTCGCATCAGTCTGGATGACGCAGCATCCTCCCCCGCAGCTAAGAAATGACCGTTCGCGCCATCCGGATCACCGGAGACCCCGTCCTTCATGCCCCTGCACGCCCCGTGACCGACTTCGATGACAAACTCGCAAACTTGGTAACGGACCTCGTCGAAACAATGCACGAAGCCCCAGGGGTGGGGTTGGCCGCACCCCAAATTGGCGTGTCCCAGCAAGTATTCGTTTGGGAATGGGAAGACGACGCGGGGACCCTCCACGAGGGTGCGATCGTCAATCCCTCGCTCACCCGCTCGAGAGCCCCCCGCGGGAAACTAGACGAGGACGCAGATCTCGAAGGGTGCTTATCCATTCCCGATTTTCGCTACCCCACAAGGCGCTCAGAGAATGTCGTCCTCACCGGTCTCTCCCCGTCGCAACAACCACTGCGTGTGGAAGCCAGTGGATGGTTAGCGCGGATTTTCCAACACGAATGGGACCACCTTCAAGGCCACCTCTATGTTGATCGCCTTAGCTTTCGCGCTCGTCGCGAGGCGCGCAGCGACATCCGTGACGCGGGCTGGGGGAAACCTGGCCTGTCGTGGATGCCCGGAGTGGATGATTTCGAAAACTCAGACCATCAAGCCGAAGAAGCGTAGGCCCCAGGCCACCAGACCTGCTGAGACCAAAACCAGCAGAAAAGGAGCCCTGAAGTAGAGAAGTATTGCCGCCACCGCCACGGCCGGAACCCTGGCATCAATCACCAGGCTTCCGTTCTGCCCGAGGGCCTGCGCCACCACCAGTGACGCGAGAAGGGAGACCGTAGCGAGGCCAGCAATACGGGACATTAGCGCCCCCTCCACGAAGCGCTGAGGAATGACGTACCCGGTATTTTTCAGCGCCCACACCAGCAGCGAAGCTGCGATTATTCCCACCCACACGCTCATCGCGCACCCACTTCACCCGGTTCGGGGGCATGGGGCGACACCTTGTGGCGATACATCCCAGTCACAATCCCGACAACCGCCGCACACAGCACCGGGATTCCCGAAGGGACGACCGGGAACAATACCGCCGTCACCGCGGCGGCTGCAATCGCGACAATAACGGGTTCGAGGGAGGTCAGCCTGGGCCACAGCAGGGCAAGAAATGCCGCTGCTGCGATGGCATCGAGTCCCCAAGTTTTGACATCACCCAGCGCATCTCCGGCGAGCGCGCCGGCCAGAGTGGAGACATTCCAGCCCACATAAAGCCAAAAAGCGGTCGCCCAGAAGCCATGTTGAGAAGCCAGGCGGCCTGTCTGCGCGGTGGCGACAGCGGTGGTTTCATCCACCGTGAGATGCGCCGCTAAGGCCCGGCGGAAAAACCCTTTGCCAATAATGGGCGACATCGTTAGCGCGTAAAGAGAGTTCCTCGCCCCTAAGAGTCCTGAGGTAGCGATGGCCGCTGGAATGGCAGAGAGACCACCCGTTGCAACAACTCCGATAAAGGCAAACTGCGAGGCACCGGAAAACATGACGAGGCTCAAAACCATTGTTTGCCAGAGCGTGAAGCCCAACGCTACCGACAATGCCCCAAAGGACACCCCGTAGAGGGACACAGCCAGAGCAACCTGGAAACCCTGCGCGCGGGCTTGTTTCAGGTCAGGGGCGGTGAAGCCCTCAATCATGGGTCGAGCTGGAGCTTTCTCGCAGTTCTACCCCGTGGACTCCATTGTGGAACTTAATCGTGGGGAATGCCGCGGAAACGCTAAACCCAACACGGGGGACACGGTGGGCAGAAAACACCCCGCCAAACGCTTCTGTCCGGTTCATCATGTCTTTCATTCCTCGGCCCTCGAGAACCTCTGTCAATGCCGATTGGTCTTCCTCGATGGTGTACCCAGTCCCTTCATCCGAGGCAAACCGGCGCTGGGTCCTGGTGCCATCGTCCTCGACGCGCACGTGGAGGCCCTGCAGTCCCCAGGCCAGGGTGATTTTTGCTGTCGTTCCTGGGCCTCCGTGAGAACGAGCATTGTTGAGACTCTCCTGAAGGATTCGATAGATCGCCAGTTCAGCACTGGGGGCCAGCTCGAAAGGCTTACCCGTTTCCTCAAACCCCACGGCGATGCCCGATTCTCTAATCGCTGAAAAAAGGTCCTGAATAGACACGAGGCTTGGCAAAGCCTCCACCTCCTGCAGACCACCGCGCGAGGAGTTCACCACCCGCCTCACATCACTCAGCGTGGTGCGGGCTGAATCCGCGAGAGCCTTTGCTGCGCGTGAGGCCACTTGAGGGTCGGAAGTAGCCGTGAAAGCTGCTCCCTCAGCCTGGGAAATCATTGTCGTGAGGCTGACTGCCGCCGATTCGTGAACTTCAGCAATCATGCGCATTCGATCTGCCTGCTCAGCGATGACCATCTCCAAATCAGATTTCTCCAGAAAGGCCTGCAGATTTTCATCCCGGAAATTTGGGGTCACCGGCGCGCGGGTTTTGACACGAAAAACCCAGAGGAGCGCCCCGAGAGAAAGAACCAACATCCCAAGCAACGCGGGGACAAGCCACAGCGAATTCTGGAGAATGAACCGTGCCATGTGCCCCTCAACAGTGTGTGCGAACGCGGGAAAAGCGCAGGTGGCTCCCCGACTTGGACTTGAACCAAGAACCTACCGGTTAACAGCCGGTCGCTCTGCCAATTGAGCTATCGAGGAATACGAAGCTAAGCCACGATGCTACCAGAGCATGGCACGCTCCTTCCCACGTCGCTAACGCTAGTAGCCCAGTTCTACGTCCACAACGCCCACAAGTGGAGTCCCCGCCGCGTAGGCCTGCGCGTTGGCCCGAATACGGGCAGCCAGCAGCGGCCTGGTCATCTCCGGGGTGTCGGCAGAATGGGAAGTAATAACCGCTCTGGTGAGTGCCCAAATCCTGTGGCCATCAGGGAACGGCTCTGGGTCCATGACATCCAAACCTGCCCCCCACAAGGTGCCCGCCTCGAGAGCATCCGCAACCGCATCGACGTCGACCAGGCTCCCGCGCGCCACATTGACCAGCACGGCGTGATCGGGCAGGACCGCCAATTCACGCTCGCCAATGATGTGCCGAGTTCCTGTCGTAGCAGCGGCAGCAATCACGACAGCGTCCGCGGTGGCAAGTGCTGTGTGAAGGGCGTCGGGCGTGATGGTTTTCGCTGCTCCTGGAACAGGATCCTTTCCTCGCCGAACAACCGTGATCTCAGGCCTGAGCGGTGCCACCAGTTCCATAAACGCTCTGGCAACCCCTCCAGCACCCAGGATCACGATGTGGCGGCCATAGAGAGAAAGGCCCGATCGATTTTCTTGCCACTTAGCCTCTCTGGCCTTCCGAGGCAGCTCCCGCAAACACGCCAACAACAGGGCCAGCGCGTGCTCAGCAACGGGTTCAGAGTAGGCGCCTTTGGCAGAAGTGACCACCGGGCGGATATCCGCTGGTATCCCTGCGAGGTACGCCAACACAGAAGCAAAAGCATCCACTCCGGCCCAGGGTAACTGGACCCACCGGATGCCTGGATGAGACTGCAGGATGGCTTGCAATTCGTCCGACCTCTTTTCGCTCAGCCACACGAGCCCCTTAGTTTCAGGGCCCAGAGGGATGATCTCCACACCGGCCCCGCCGGCAGCTTCACGGAAAAACTCTGATGGTTCCGGCGCAAGCGAGAGCGGGCCCGGGGTGAGGGGCTGGTGGGGACGCACTTCCGGAACAATCTCGCGGTGTTGCACCATCGCTACTCCCCTCTAAGCTCTCGCCGGTCGCGCTCCAGAGCAACCAAAGACTCTTGCAGGGCTCGATAATTATCGGGGTCCCCGGTGGGATCGCTGCGCTGCAGAGCGCCCAGCACTTCTGCTTTTTTCCGCAAAAGCTCACGGTCGAGCAGCGACGAGGTTACTCCGTCGCAATACCGCGCAGTCTGATTGGCTTGCTCGGGCAACGGAGCAACGGCGAGCTGGCCCACCAAAGTCGACAGCGCCGGGGGAGTTTCTTCTGTGACCTTCGCCACCCAGTGCGCTGTGGAGTAATGCTCTAGGGCAGAAATCATGGCATCCCGAACCAAGGCAAGGGCTCCGTGAGAGTACTGGGTGCCCAGAACAGCACTGGCTCGCTCTAGCGGCACAATGTCAGGATGTTGCAACAACACCATTAACCCATCCCGTTCCAGTGCAGTCACCGGATCCCGAGAAAGAGAAGACATTTGGTAGGGGCCCTCTGTTTCAGAGGATGGACCATCTCCCCCGGTCAATGGCTGCCCCGCAGGGGCACGGGAAGGAGTCGCCTTCATTTCTCGAGCGACATCCTCCGGATTCATTCCCAACCACCCAGCCAGTTCCCTGGCGTATCCATCTCGAATCACACGGTCACGGATTTTTGCAACAATCGGTGTGGCCATTCTGAGAGCTTGTCCGCGCCCTTCGACGGTGTTGAGGTCGCACGAATTCATCACCTGTTTAATCATGAATTCATACATCGGTCGTCGCTGTGCAATCACCTCTCGCAACGCCTCATCACCACGTTTGATGCGGACGTCACACGGGTCAAGCCCTTCGGGCGGGACAGCGACAAAGGTTTGGGCAGCGAAGCGGGATTCTTCGGCGAAAGCACGCGAGGCCGCTTTTTGGCCCGCCTCGTCGGGGTCAAAAGTAAAAATCACTTCTCCCCTGGCTCCTTGGGCGGGATCATCGGAATCCCCCAACACCCTTCTCACTACGGTGATGTGGTCTGAGCCAAAAGCAGTACCACAGGTGGCAATTGCGGTGGTGATTCCCGCCAGGTGGCAGGCCATCACATCCGTGTAGCCTTCCACGATCACGACCTGTCGGCTGCGAGAAATATCTCGTTTTGCAAGATCTAGCCCGTAGAGCACGCGGGATTTGTGATACACCGGGGTTTCGGGTGTGTTTAAGTACTTTGGCCCTTGGTCGTCTTCGCGAAGCTTTCTGGCGCCAAAACCGATTGTTTGCCCCGAAACATCTCGGATGGGCCAAACCAAACGCCCTCTAAATCGGTCATAAGAGCCACGGTCGCCCTGGGAAAGAAGTCCCGCCTCGATTAATTCTGGAAGCGTGAACCCTTTACCCGTGAGGTGTTTCGAGAGGGCATCGAAGGAATGTGGCGCGTATCCCACGCCAAACTTTTCCGCAGCGAGTGCATCAAAGCCTCGCTCGCCCAAAAAGACTCTGCCGACCTCAGCTTCTGGGGTGAGTAATTGAGCTCGAAAAAACTTTTCTGCAACCCCATTCGCCTCCAATAATCTGGCGCGATTACTGGTGTCGGGGGCTTGCCCACCTTCTTCGTAATGCAGGGTGTAGCCGAGCTTCCCTGCCAAGCGTTCGACCGATTCATGAAAACTCAGATGGTCCATTTTTTGAAGGAAGGAATAGACATCTCCCCCTTCGCCGCAGCCAAAGCAGTGATAAAAACCCGCCTGGGAACGAACGTGGAAACTAGGGCTTCGCTCGTCATGAAAAGGACAGAGCCCTTTCATCGATCCCGAACCAGCAGACTTGAGCGTGACGTAGTCGCCCACCACATCGGCAATATTGATGCGAGTGCGTACCTCGTCAATATCGCTGCGCTTTATTTTCCCCGCCACGCGCTCATTCTAGTTATCGAACCATCCACCCTGCTGGGACAGGTGAGGAGGTGTGGAATTAGGCGAAACCCAAGCGGTCGTAAAGCACCATGGCAGATTGGTCGGTGAGGGAAGCCACCTGGTCCACGATGACGCGTTTTTTATCGGAATCAGAGCTCGCCAGGCTGTAGTCCTCGGAGAACACGGCATCGAGGTGGGTCGGATCTTCCAACATCGCTTGGGCAAGGGATTTGAGCACCCCCCGCTGGTGGAGATAGAGGGGTTGCCTAGCGGTATGGGACATGACATGAATCGCAACGATTCCCTTGAGCAAAGTAATCTCATCGCGGGTGTCTCCAGGGACTGCGAGGGTGGCAACACCCCCCTCGCTCTCTAACTCTGCCTTGACCGCGAAACGGCCAATTAAGGTACTGGTGAGGTTTTTGAGAACGCCTAAGTCCCGCCGTGTTCCTAGATAAGTGGCAACAGAATCAAAGACCAGATGAAGTCGATCCCACGCCGCTTCTACCCGAGCGGGGGGAATGTCCCCCACCCACGGTCCCATTCCGGCAAGGACCTCCGCCCTGGTTGCCGGGCTGCCGAGGCTTCGGGGGTCGACATACCCATTCACGATCGCATCTTCGAAATCGTGAACGGAATAGGCCACATCATCCGAGAAATCCATCACTTGAGCCTCCGGGGTGAGCACCCGGTCAGAGTGTCCCGCCCTCGCCCACACAAAAACCTCTTCATCATCGGGGTAGGCGCCAAACTTTTCACGCCCACTCGGATCGGTGACCGCGCTCTCCGCCCCCCAGGGATATTTCATGCTGGCCAATAAGCTCGCCCGGGTGAGGTTGAGCCCTCGCGACACTCCGGATTTATCAAGGACTTTGGGCTCTAGTCGAACCAACAGTCGAAATGTTTGGGCGTTGCCTTCAAACCCCCCGCAATCCTCAGCCCATTCGGAGAGAGCCTTCTCGCCGTTGTGGCCAAAAGGAGGATGGCCGATGTCGTGGGCAAGGCAGGCTGTTTCCACGACGTCGGCGTTAAGCCCTAAACGGGAAGCGAGCTCTCGCCCGATCTGAGCAACCTCCAGCGAGTGGGTTAGCCGGTTCCTCGCAAAATCAAGGCCCTGAGAAGGCGAAAGCACCTGGGTCTTTGCTGCCAAGCGGCGCAGGGCCGATGAGTGCAGTAATCGCCCACGATCTCTGGCAAAATCACTGCGCGTGGAGGAAGGAACCTCGGGAACAAACCTTTCCCGATCCTCCTGTTCGTAGGTCTTAGCCTCCACTGGAATCCACTTCTGCCAAGTGAAGCGCGCTGCGCTGGCTGGAGGAAAGTTCCTGAGAATCTAACCACTGGTCGGGCAAATGTGTCTTTTTTGCCGACCCTTGGCGGCCTCGAGGTGCTTCCACGCTGTCTCCTGGATAGGGAGCCTCAAGATCAAGCTCCCCCAGGAAATCGTCCATTTGGGCGAGAGATTCCACCGTGGCAAGTCGCGCTCGAAGATCGCCACCAACGGGGTAACCCTTGAAATACCAGGCCACATGTTTGCGAACATCCCGGCACGCTCGATCTTCTTGGCCATCAAAGAATTCCACCAACAGCTCAGCGTGACGACGGAACGCTTTCGCCACTTCGGCTACACCGGGCTGGTAACGCTTTGCGCTGCCCCGAAAAGCTTCCTGGAGGTCGCCAAAGAGCCACGGGCGCCCAAGGCACCCTCGCCCCACAACGACCCCGTCACAATCGCTCTGTTGGGTCATGGCGAGCGCGTCCTCTGCCTTCCAAATATCTCCGTTGCCCAAAACGGGGATGCTCGAAATGCTGGATTTGAGTTCACCAATAGCATCCCAATCCGCCTTACCGGAGTAATACTGTGACGCGGTTCTGGCATGCAGGGCGATGGAGGCCACACCGGCGCCCTCGGCAGATTTCCCTGCCTCCATGAAAGTCAGGTGGGAATCATCGATGCCCTTGCGCATCTTCACGGTAACGGGAATATCCCCCGCCGCACTCACCGCCCCCTCCACAATCTGGCGAAACAGGCTTTTTTTCCAGGGAAGCGCGGCGCCGCCGCCCTTCTTGGTCACTTTGGGAACAGGGCACCCAAAGTTCAGGTCGATGTGGTCACACAGATCCTCATCCACCAGGAACTTCACAGCTTCGGACACCGTGTGGGGATCAACCCCGTAGAGCTGGATACTGCGGGGGGTTTCTGATTCGTGATGCTTTATTAATCGCATGCTGGTGGGTGTTCGCTCCACTAACGCGCGCGAGGTGATCATCTCCGAGACGTAGAGCCCCGCCCCGTATTCCCGACAAAGTCGACGAAAAGCGGTGTTGGTGATGCCCGCCATCGGCGCGAGCACGACGGGAATCGACAGCTCCAAGGGCCCGATGCTCAAGGGCTTTGAGGCAGCCTGGACCCCCATGCCCGCTACGCGCCGATCAGAGCTTGCGCGAGATAGCCCTGAAGTTTGTCCAGTGAAACCCGTTCTTGCGCCATCGTGTCGCGCTCGCGAATGGTCACGGCATTGTCTGTCAAAGATTCAAAGTCGACAGTCACGGCAAAAGGAGTACCCACTTCGTCTCCTCGGCGGTAGCGGCGCCCAATCGCACCGGCATCATCAAACTCCACACTCCAGTAGTTCCTCAAATCAGCAGCAATCTTTTGCGCCAAGGGTGAAAGTTCTTCGTGGCGAGACAGGGGCAATACCGCAACTTTGGTCGGCGCGAGCCGACGGTCAAGGCGCAAGACAGTGCGCTTATCGACGCCACCCTTGGCGTTGGGGGCTTCATCTTCTTCGTAGGCATCCACCAAGAAAGCCATCAGCGACCGGGTCAAACCGGCAGCGGGTTCGATGACGTAGGGAGTCCAGCGTTCATCAAGCGCTTGGTCAAAGTAGGACAGGTCGGTGCCCGAGTGCTTACTGTGGGTGGAGAGATCAAAGTCCGTCCGGTTTGCCACACCTTCGAGCTCACCGAATTCACCGGAGGGGAAACCAAAGCGATACTCAATGTCGACGGTGCGCTTGGAATAGTGAGACAGCTTCTCCGCGGGGTGTTCATACAAGCGCAAATTGTCCGGGTTGATCCCCAGCCCCGTGTACCAGGCAAAACGCTGGTCAATCCAATACTGATGCCAGGTTTCATCCTCACCGGGCTTGACGAAAAATTCCATCTCCATCTGCTCAAATTCCCGGGTGCGGAAAATGAAGTTTCCCGGAGTGATTTCGTTGCGGAAGCTTTTTCCAATCTGCGCAATCCCGAAGGGTGGCTTCACCCGAGCAGTTTGGACCACGTTATTGAAGTTGACGAAAATACCCTGCGCAGTTTCCGGTCGGAGGTAATGCATTCCCGCTTCGTCATCGACGGGACCCAAATACGTTTTCAAAAGCCCGCTGAAATCTTTTGGTTCCGTGAACGAGCCTTTATTTCCGCAATGGGGGCAGGCGATATCGGCGAGGCCGTTTTCGGGGACTCGGCCTTTCTTTTCTTCAAATTCTTCCAACAGGTGGTCGGCGCGGTAGCGCTTGTGGCAAGAAAGACACTCAACCAGGGGATCGCTAAATACCTCCACGTGGCCGGAAGCTTTCCATACGGCAGTGGGCAAAATAACGGCGGAATCCAATCCCACGACGTCCGCGCGGGTCGTCACCATGTGCCGCCACCACTGGCGCTTGATGTTTTCCTTGAGCTCTACACCCAGTGGCCCGTAATCCCACGCTGATCGAGAACCACCATAGATTTCGCCGGATTGATAGACAAAGCCCCGGCGTTTGGCGAGCGCAATGACGCTATCGAGCTTGCTTTGTGGCGCCACGTCGGAGCTCCCTTTGGTAACAATCAGTCCAAACGACTGGTTCCCATCCTACCGAGGGGGCTAAGAAGCACCAGACGGTTGGTCAACAGCGCCGCCGAAACGCCTGGTGCGACGCTGATACTCTTCGATTGCCTCCCACAGTTGAACCCGAGTCATATCCGGCCACAGCGTGGGTAAAAAGACCATTTCCGCATAGGCGCTCTGCCACAGCAGAAAGTTGCTGGTCCGTCGCTCCCCCGAGGTTCGGACAAATAAGTCAACATCGGGCTGACCGGGTAGGTACAAATTGTGGGCCACCGTTTTCTCACTAATCCGCGCGGGTGTGACCGATCCTGATGCGACAGCGCTGGCTATCTGACGAATGGCATCCACAATTTCCGCCCGCCCACCGTAGTTCACACACATGGTCAGGGTGAGCTGGGTATTTTTCTTGGTGAGCTCCTCGGCAATTTCGAAGTCTTTGATGACGCTCGCCCACAGCTTGGGCCGCCGGCCCGACCACCGAATTCGCACGCCCCACTCGTTGAGCTGGTCTCGCCTGCGGCGCAACACATCTCTGTTGAAACCCATCAGAAATCTCACTTCTTCCGGGGATCGGTTCCAGTTTTCCGTCGAGAAGGCATAGACCGAAAGATGGCTAACTCCTGCTTGCAAGGCCCCTGCCACAACATCGAGAAGCGCCGCCTCGCCCGCTTTGTGGCCCTCGACGCGGGGTAAACCCTGGGCGTTGGCCCAGCGCCCATTTCCATCCATCACAAGTGCAACGTGTTGGGGAATCTTTGACCCATCAAAGGCAGGCGGTTCAAGCCCCGTCCAATTCACCGGCAGAAACTCAGACATTAGTGACCCACAGTTTCTTTCTCGCTCCGGTCAAGATGGGCGAAGGATCGGACATGACGCTCGAGGTGGAACTGGGTGTAGGCGGCAATAATCCCGGACACTTGAGAGGAAACCCCCGATTCGGCTTCTCCCACGGACTCCCAATCGCCCGCGAGGAGCGCTTGAAGGAGCTCCTTCGCTCCGGGAGCCAACTGCGGGGTTCCCGGTGGGGCGACACCTGAGTCGACGACGCCACCGAGTGAAACATCGAAAGAGCGGTGGTCCCCGGGCTCACCCGTTACGGCACACACGTCCAGGCTTGGCGACCATCCGGCAAGCGCCAACGCGCGTAAGAGGTAGCTATCCACAATCTGACCAGAGGGATGATCACCCTGCGCTAAGGATCGTAAACCTCCGAGCAACAGCATGTAGTGGGCTTGTTGGTAGTCGTGGTCGCTCAGGGTGTCTGCCGTCTCCACCATCACCATGGCCGAGGTGTATTTGGCATAGTCGTGGCTGATCTGCAAAGAATAGGCACCAATTGTTTCTGCCTGCTGGATGATGTCGAGGCTTTTTCCTTCATAGAGCTGAACGTCTACCGCGGTAAAGGGCTCGAGCCTGGCGCCAAACCGACTGGTGGTTTTACGGACGCCCTTCGCCACAGCTCGTACTTTGCCCGATTTTTTGCACAGCAGCGTGACGATCTTGTCGGCTTCCCCGAGCAGGTGCGTGCGCAACACAATGGCATCGTCTCGGTATGTGGGCACCTCCTAAGTATCTCGGGAAATCCCCGCCATTCCTGGGGCGGCACGCTCTTTCCCCCTTGCTGTGGCTGGGACTAACGAAACTCCCACCTTCGTCGGGGTACTCTAAAAGGGATCAACGCGAATCCATGAGGGTCCATGACGCCCTCTTGACGAGTGGCCTCCTCACCCCGGATGCCTCCCAACATTGCCCTCGGCTTGCTCCTTCTTTCTTTGGTGAGGAACACAATTGTCTTTTCGTATTCGTGAGTACCATCCCGCAGACACTGAATCAGTCCTTGAACTGTGGGATAGCGCAAAGTCGGAAGGGTTTGACCCGGTCTACGGTCTAGCGGAGGTCTTGGCATCATGCCAGAAGGATCACGCAGTTCTGGCGGTTGTCGACGAAAAGATTGTTGGTGCAGCGGTAGCTCGGGCCGCCCACGAACAGGGCTGGATTGTCTTTTTCACAACACTTCCGTCTTTTCGACGCCAAGGAATTGGAAGTTCGTTGCTCGCAGCGCTCGAAACTCGAATGGCACCGCTAGGCCTGACAAAGCTTTCCATTTTGGTGCCAGAAAGCCAAGACAAGTCCGATGTTTTAGACCATGCAGGATTTGTTGCCAAGAACCATCTCAAATATTTCGAGCGTGAAATTCCCATCTCGGAAAAGGAGAGGAGCATTCTCGCTGAATTGGGAGGTCGGATATTGCCCAGGGACCTCTGGGCCGGAATTGCGGGGATGCAGCGGGAGAAAGAAATGTTGGAGCGCAGACTCGTTATGCCTCTGTCTGACTCCGATCTGGCCGAAAAATTTGGTGTTGAGCCTCCCCGGTCGATAGTCCTGTTTGGCCCCCCGGGCACCGGCAAGACAACGTTCGCAAAAGCAGTTGCGTCCCGATTGGATTGGCCCTTTGTTGAAGTGTTCCCCGCGAGACTCGCAGCAGACCAGGGAGGGCTAGCCGGAGCCCTGAGAGATACTTTCACGCGCATCTCTGATCTCGATAATGTCGTGGTGTTCATCGACGAGGTGGAAGAAATTGCTGCACAACGCGGGGGCGAACCGCCCACAGCCCTGCAAGGAGTGACCAACGAGCTGCTCAAACTGATTCCGATATTTCGAGAGCGCCCTGGTCGCTTGCTTATCGTTGCCACAAACTTCATCAGAGCTCTCGACGACGCTTTCCTGCGACACGGCCGCTTTGACTATGTCATCCCTATCGGCCTGCCCGATGAAACCGCTCGCACATCGATATGGAGGCGATATATCCCATCCGAAACTGCAGAGAGTGTTAATGTCGCGGATCTCGTAGCGAGAACAGAGGGGTTCTCGCCCGCCGATATCGAATTTGCTGCCCGAAAAGCTGCACAGCGGGCACTCGAGGCTGCGGTATATGACGCGGCACCAGAATCCTCAACGGGACCCACCACAGACGATTACCTTTGGGCAATTGGAGATACACGGATGACGGTATCCAGTGAGATGGTGGGTGGTTTTCTAGAGGACATTGAATCTCTCGCCAGGCTTTAGGAGTTTTCAGGCCACTCCTGAGGCTGATTTCTCTCCCACAGCGAGAGCTCTCACCCCGCTGACACTGCGCTAGTTTTGGATCAGGTTCCGCTGTCGAGAGAGGGTCGCTCCGTGCTCAATATCGCCAAGCCCTACGTCCTGTTTATGGGCAATGAGACCGACCCGATATACGCGAAAACCGGGCTCGGCATCGCGCACTGGGATGCTGCCAACTGTGTGGGTCAAATTAGATTGACCCCGGAAACCGTCGACGCGGGGCTTCTCGATGTCACCCTAGGCGAGGCGCTCCAGCACGGTGCCAACACTGTGGTCCTGGGGGTTGTTGTCATTGGCGGCAGCATTCCTCAAGCCACCTTGACGATTTTGCGTCAAGCCTTGGAGCTTGGCCTCGACATCGCTGCCGGCATGCACCAGCGCTTGGGCGATATCCCGGAACTCCGAGATGCCGCTAGGGCGTCTGGCAGCCGCATCATCGACGTCCGTGTTCCACCCGAAATAATCCCCGTGGGAACAGGGGAAAAGCGGACCGGCAAGCGCCTGCTCACGATGGGAACAGATTGCGCCCTGGGCAAGAAGTACACCGCTTTGGCGTTAGCCCAGGAGATGTCACACCAAGGGTTTGACGTTGATTTTCGCGCCAGTGGCCAAACGGGAATTCTGATTTCGGGGGCGGGAATCCCTATCGATGCCGTTGTCGCCGATTTCGTATCGGGTGCCGCCGAGATGCTCTCTCCCGATGCGGACTCTGCCGATCACTGGGACGTTATCGAAGGACAGGGCAGTCTTTTTCACCCGGGGTATTCCGCGGTTACCGCGGGGCTGCTCACCGGCTCCCAGCCCGATGCGTTTGTCGTGTGTACTCATGCGACGAGGGAGTACATGGCCGGGTGGCCAGACTTTCCCTTGCCGAGCATCGGCGAGGTCATTGAGCTCACTGTTCTCATGGCTCGGAGAGTAAACCCGGCAATTCGATGCCTAGGGATTAGCTCCAACACCTCTAGCCTCGCCCCGGAGGAGAGAGCCCCCTATCTCGAAGGCCTTGCTCAACGCTGGTCTCTGCCTGCGGTTGACCCTCTGTATGGCGGGGTGGAACCGCTGGTTTCGGCCCTGACAACCTGGTAACGACCGTGAAAATGTCGGTCGAAGCGCGAACATTCCCGCTTGCTGCACCCTTTTCCATCACGGGATATACCTTCAGGGAACTCAACTGCGTGTGGGTAACGCTCGAACACGAAGGATTCTGTGGCCGGGGCGAGGGGACGGGGTCCTACTACCTGGGGGAGAACCCCAGCTCCCTCATCGCAAGCATTGAATCAATTCGCACTCGAGTGGAGTCAGGGATCACCCGTGAGGAGCTCTCTGCTGCGCTTCCCATTGGTGGAGCCCGAAATGCCCTTGACTGTGCGCTGTGGGACCTGGAATGCAAGCAAACAGGGTCATCGATATGGCAGCTTGTGGGCATCGAGCCCCGCGAACTGACGACCGTGGCCACGATCGGGATTGATGCACCAGAGGCAATGGCGGCGAAGGCGAGGGAATGGTCAGATTTTCCGGCGCTCAAAATCAAACTGGATAACGAGTTGGTCCTGGAACGAATCATCGCAATCAGGGAGGTCCGGCCTCACGCCACTCTGGTGATTGACGTGAATCAAGGATGGACGATGGAGGAACTCGCGACATACACTCCAGGCCTTGCTGAATTAGGCGTGTCCTTCATCGAACAACCATTGCCCAGAGGCCAAGATCAGCCCCTGATTGGCTATCAGTCCCCCGTCCCTTTGGGCGGGGATGAGAGCTGTTTGGGCCTGGAGGATTATGAAAGGATCAAAAACCGATATGACGTGGTCAATATTAAGCTAGACAAATGCGGTGGGCTCACCGAAGCCCTCGCTATTGCCCGCAGAGCAACTCTCGACGGACTCGAGGTGATGGTGGGAAATATGACCGGAACATCCCTGTCAATGGCGCCGTCGTATGTTGTAGGCCAACTATGCGGCATCGTGGATATCGATGGCCCCCTCCTGTTGGAAAAAGACATTCCTCACGGACTGGAGTATAAAACTGGCGCCAGGGTGAGCGTTCCGACTTCCGCGCTGTGGGGTTAGCGCTAGCCGGGGAGAGCATGGCAGAGGCGGATAAGCTCCTGCGTTCACAACGAATTCGATGCCGTCAAGCTGGGGTTTTGGCTGGTAGTTGCTTTTAGTGGCTCCCCACCAACTGTGAATCGTGCGCCCGGTTTTCCAGGCGCAAAGCCCGATTAACCGCAGACACGATCGCCTTCAGCGAGGCTGTGGAAATATCCCCGTCAATTCCGACACCCCAGAGGGTCCGGCCATTAACCTCAAGTTCCACATACGCGGCGGCCAGAGCGTCGCCACCCGCGCTGAGGGTGTGCTCTACGTAGTCAAAAAGTTTTATGGCGACGCCTTGGCGCTCCAAAATGCCTAAGAAGGCGGCAATCGGGCCATTTCCCGTGTGAGCAGCCTCAGATTCTTTGTCCCCTTCCCGCAGTTTCACCTCAAGTGACACCTCGCCATCCATGTCGCTGGCGGAGCGGGTGGACAACAGCTCGTAGTGCCCCCACTTCTCTTCGTCTTCTTTGGAAGGCAAATATTCGTCTTGGAAGATGCTCCAGATTTCTGCGCTGGTCACCTCACCGCCATCCGCATCGGTCTTGGCTTGGACCACTTGGGAAAACTCAATCTGAAGCTTTCGCGGGAGGTCCAGAGCATGGTCGGTCTTCAAGAGATAGCTCACGCCACCCTTACCCGACTGAGAATTGACCCGAATCACGGCTTCGTAACTGCGCCCCAAGTCCTTGGGGTCCACGGGGAGGTAGGGAATAGCCCATTCCAGGTCATCTACAGAAACTCCCTGGTTGGCGGCTTGGGCCTCCATCGCCTCAAAGCCCTTCTTGATGGCGTCCTGGTGGGATCCACTAAACGCGGTATAAACAAGGTCACCAGCCCACGGGCTTCTCTCGTGGACGGCCAGCTGGTTGCAGTATTCCGCGGTCCGTTTGATGTCATCCAAGTTGCTGAAGTCGATTTGCGGGTCAATTCCCTGGGTGAAAAGGTTGATGCCCAACGCCACCAGATCAACGTTTCCGGTGCGCTCTCCATTGCCAAAAAGGCAGCCCTCTATCCGGTCAGCCCCTGCCATGTAGCCCAACTCAGCGGCGGCAACCGCGGTTCCTCGGTCGTTGTGGGGGTGAAGACTGACAATCACGTTTTCGCGGTGATTCAGGTGCCTAGACATCCACTCAATGGAATCGGCATAGCGATTAGGCGTCGCCATCTCCACCGTTGCCGGCAAGTTGATGATGACTTTCCGCTCTGGCGTGGGCTCCAAAATTTCCAACACCTGGTTGCAAACATCCACCGCAAACTCGAGTTCGGTCCCGGTATAGCTTTCGGGCGAATATTCGTAATAGACATCCGTGCCAGGCACCATCGATTCCATCGAGCGACACAACCTGGCACCCTCGAGAGCAATATCGATAATGCCCTGCTTATCGGTGCGAAACACCACGTCCCGTTGAAGAGTGCTTGTCGAGTTATACAGGTGCACAATCGCCTGCTTCGCCCCCACCAGCGACTCGTACGTGCGCTTAATCAGGTGGTCTCTCGCCTGAGTCAGTACCTGGATTGTCACATCATCGGGAATCGCGTTCGTGTCAATCAAGCTTCGAACGAAATCAAAATCCGCTTGGGACGCCGAGGGGAAGCCCACCTCGATTTCCTTGTAGCCCATGCGAACGAGCAGGTCAAACATCACCCGTTTACGCTCGGGGCTCATGGGATCGATAAGGGCTTGGTTGCCATCACGCAAGTCCACGGCGCACCAACGCGGTGCTGTCGTAATGTGAGCATCGGGCCAGGTGCGATCCCTCAAATCCAGCGGGAAAGCCTCGTGATAGGGCCGATACTTGTGAATCGGCATCGAAGATGGTTGTTGGTTGTTAATCATGAACGTACTTTCCCTCGCAATAGTGGCCCAGACCGTGCTCAGCCGCGACGGGGGGTGGCCTAAAGAAGGACCCCGGCGCGGCGGGGAAGAAGAAGAAGGGTGTTATCCACTTCTCTAGGCTAACACGCCACCCGCTGAGACAAAAGGGTTGCTACAGACCCAGCTTGTCAAGCTTCTTGGAGTCGCGTTGCCACTCCTTAGAGACCTTGACGTGGAGGGCGAGATACACCCGTCTGCCCAAGAGCTCTTCAATGCCTACACGAGCCTCGCTGCCGATTGCTTTGAGCTTGGAGCCTCGGTGGCCAATAATGATGCCTTTTTGGCTATCCCGCTCGACCCACAAATTGGCAAAAATGTGCAACAAACCATCCTCGCGCTCCGCCATTTCGTCGATGGTGACGGCAATCGAATGAGGCAACTCATCGGAAACCCCTTCCAGGGTGGCCTCTCGGACAAGCTCCGCAATGCGCATTTCTTCGCTCTGCTCGGTCGTAGCTTCCCCGTCATAGAGAGCTTCTGATTCGGGGAGCAACGCCAGTATTTCCCGAACCAAAACATCGAGCTGTGAGCCCTTAAGTCCAGACACCGGGATGATGCTCGCCCATTCACCCAACTGGCTAACCTCCATCAATCGCTCGGCAATCATCGCGTTGGAAGCAGCATCCGTCTTGGTGACCAGGGCGATTTTGATCGCCCTGGGGTATTCCATGATGCTCTCGGCGATGAAGCGGTCTCCGGGGCCTACTTTGTCGATGGCGGGCACACACATGGCGATGATGTCCACTTCGCCGAGCGTGTTCGAGACTACGTCGTTCAGCCTCTGTCCTAGGAGGGTGCGAGGCCGGTGAACGCCGGGAGTGTCAACAATGACAATTTGGCCTTCGTCACGATGGACGATACCCCGAATCGCCATCCTGGTTGTTTGCGGTTTGGATGACGTAATCGCCACTTTGTCACCCACGAGTGCGTTCATCAACGTTGACTTGCCGACGTTGGGGCGTCCCACAAAGGTGACAAAACCGGCGGTAAAAACTGACTTGGTTGTCATGGCAGGGGAATTTCTCCGGTCCGGGCTTGATCGATTTCTTCTCGCAGGGCTTTGCGCTCGAGCCATCCCTCGGTGGGATACACCCGAATCCAGGCCACCCTCTGGTTGCGTCCGCCAGGGGCTTCGGCCACCATACGAATGTCCTGATTTTCCGCGTGAGAGTCCGCGGTGGGCAAGCGACCAATGAGTTTGGTCAGCAAACCTCCGACGGTGTCAACATCATCATGATCAAAGTCGATGTCATAAAAGTCAGCGAGGTCATCCAGCGAATACTTCGCTGCCACGCGATAAGAGTCAGGGCCTATCGACGCGATTTCTTTCACATCGATGTCGTACTCGTCAGAAATTTCTCCCACCAGCTCTTCCATCAAGTCTTCCATCGTCACCAGACCAGCGATCCCGCCGTACTCGTCGACCACCATGGCGAGGTGGTTTTGTTCGTGTTGCAAAAAGCGAAGCGTGTCGTCGACTTTCTTGCTCTCTGGGATAAACACGGCAGGCTTGGCAAGCGTGGAAATAGCGGTCTTCTTAGCGCTCGCCGGCAGTTCGTGCTGGACCCTCGCAACATCCCGCAGATAGCAAATCCCCACCACGTCATCGCTGTCTTTGCCGATAACGGGAATCCGAGACACACCGGTGTCTAGAAATACCCTCATCACCTCTGTCAGGGAGTCCCCCGCCTCCACCGTAATCATGTCGGTTCGTGCGACCATGACCTCTCGCACGATGGTGTCACCCAGTTCAAAAATGGAGTGAATGAGCTCGCGATCCTCGTCTTCCAGCATGTCCTGATCCGCGGCCTCGTCCACCCAATTACGCAGCTGATCTTCGCTGCGCAACACGGCAGCGCCACCAGAACCCGGGGTGACGATATTGCCCATCACAATCAGGCTTTCTGCGATCGGTCCCACCACCAGGCGAAGAAAGCGGACGAGCGGGGCAAAGGTTCGAACCATGACCCTGGCGTTGCGAATTCCGACCGAACGCGGCGATGACCCCACCACGACAAAAGACACCGCAACCAAGATGACCCCCGCCACCAACAACACTTCCCACCATTGCGAAAACCAGGATGAAACAGCCAAGGTAATCAAAATTGCCGCGATGGTGTCCACCACCACTCGCACAAACCGCACTGCCGTGAGGTGGGTGGGCATCGCGGACGCGAGGGCGTGAAGTGCCTGCGGCTTGCGCTTGGTCGCTGCCTCATCGAGGAGATCATTTCTCCCCACCGCCCCCAGCGCAGCGCTGATCGCGGTGAGTAAACCGCCGACAACAATGAGCGCGAGGGCAACGATAAGGAACACGATGCTCACGCAGCGCCGCCTAACTCAGAACTAAACCGAGCAAGAATGTCAGCTTGCAGGCCAAACATTTCCTTTTCCTCCTCAGGCTCTGCGTGGTCGTACCCAAGGAGATGAAGAAGACCGTGAACGGTGAGCATGCGAAGCTCGCTCATCAGGGAATGGCCCGCGGTGTCTGCTTGTGCCGCGGCGACGCTGGGGCACAACACAATGTCACCAAGAATCCCCTCGCTTTCGGCTTCGCCTTCCCGCCCTGGTCGAAGTTCATCCATCGGAAAACTCAAAACATCGGTGGGCCCTGGTTCACCCATCCACTGCACATGGAGCTCCTCCATAGCGGCCTCGTCCACCAGAACAACCGCAACCTCAGCATCGCGGTGAACCCGCAAGCCCGACATGGCAAACAGGACGACCTGCTGAAGGCTGGCTTCGTCAATAACTGTTCCCGACTCGTTACTGACCTCAACGCTCACGAGAACCTACCTGTCGAGCTTCGTGGGCGGCATAGGCCTCCACGATGGCTGAGACCAGGGAATGCCTCACAACGTCGCTGGAAGTGAGGTAGTGAAAGTGGATATCCTCGACATCTTCAAGGATTCCGCCCACCAACCGCAAGCCGCTTTGTCCGCCGGGCACATCCACCTGGGTGATATCGCCGGTGATCACCATTCGGGATTCAAAACCCAACCGGGTGAGAAACATTTTCATCTGCTCGGGCGACGTGTTTTGGGCTTCATCCAAAATGATGAACGCCCTGTTGAGTGTACGTCCACGCATATAGGCCAATGGCGCAACCTCGATGGTCCCGCTAGCCAGCAGCTTCGGGACAAGCTCGGGATCCATCATTTCGTGGAGGGCATCAAATAAAGGACGTAGATAGGGATCAATTTTGTCTGACAGGGTACCCGGCAAGAAGCCCAAACGTTCACCGGCCTCAACAGCAGGTCTGGTCAAAATGATGCGGTCAATTTCTTTCCGCTCTAGCGCCTGCACCGCCTTGGCCATGGCCAAATAGGTTTTGCCCGTTCCCGCAGGACCAATTCCGAACACGATGGTGTGGGAATCAATCGCGTCCACATAGCTTTTCTGCCCCATGGTTTTAGGGCGAAGGGCGCGCCCCTTGCTGGAGAGAATCGGTTCGGAGAGGAAATTAGTGGGGGCAATCCCACTCTGCTGCGCTGCTATCGCAGCACGCATCATGTCTTCTGCGGATAGGTCAGCATTTTTCCTGGCCACTCGTCCCATTTCCTCAAGGAGGTCCACTGCGCGGCGAGCATCCTGCTCTGGACCGGATACCGCAATAGCGTTGCTGCGCACAGCGATGGTGAGAGAGGGAAAGTGTTGCTCCACCAGGGCCAGCACCGCGTCGTTCACGCCGAGGACCTTCACCATGGAAACGTCATCCAGGGAGGCGGTAAGAATCTTTGGGTCGTTCGGGGAGGGCTTAGCCGCCAAGAGTTCCCTCTTCCAGTTTGCCTGCTAGCACGTGTGCATGGACATGGAACACGGTTTGACCCGCTTGTTCACCAGAGTTAAAAACCAATCGGTAGTCCCCCTGGGCGTGTTCGGTGGCAAGATTTTGCGCCAGCGCCACGATGTCAGCCAACAATCCCGGATCCGCAGCAGCGATTTCGGACACCGTTTTATATTTTTCGGTCTTGGGTACCACCAAGAGGTGGACGGGGGCTTGGGGGGCAACATCCCAAAAAGCAATCAGGGTGTCCGTTTCGGCCACGATTGTGGCGGGAACCTCTCGAGAAATAATCCTCGAAAAAATAGACGGGGTTTCTGCGCTCATGAGCCCAGTCTAGAGCGGAGGATTTTTTCCTGCCGGGGGTCATTCCCAGCGTCCTAACACCTGATTGGCAATGGCTAAAGCCGCCATTCCCGCACTCGAGGTGCGCATCACCAGTGGACCCAGCGATACCGATACCGCGCCTGCTTCCTCGAGCGCTTCGCGCTCGGCAGGGGAAATCCCACCCTCTGGTCCAACGACCAACACCACGGGCCCTCCCGAACCTTTCAACCCTTCGGCCAATACCGTTGTCGCAGTAGGTTCGAGCAGAACCATGTGGTGAGTGCGAGCTAAGTCGCAGAGCTCTGCCAATCCAGCAAGTGGTGTCACGTGGGGAACCCACGCGCGAAGCGATTGCTTACTGGCCTCTGAGGCAATTTTTCGCCAGCGAGCAACCCCTTTTTGTTCTTTTTCTGGGGACCAACGCGAGATACTCCTCGCGGCTTGCCACGGAATTATTGTGTCGACGCCAAGCTCCGTGCAGGCTTCCACGGCCCGCTCATCCCGGTCACCTTTGGCGAGAGCCTGCACCAACCACACCTCGGGCTCGAGCCGGGCTACGTCGTCAACTCGAGAGATATGAACGCGCACTTTTTTGGCCGTTGCTTCAACGACGACACACTGCGCCATGCGTCCACGACCATTCGTCAGTGCGATGGATTCGCCCACTGCCAATCTCGCCACGGTTGCTGCATGACGAGCTTCTTCCCCGAGGAGCTCAGCACGGCCGCCCGCTTCTAAAGAAGCATCAGTGCCCGCTAAATAAAGGTGAGCCACTTAGCCAAAAAGACGGTCGCGGAATTTATGGAACATCCCCTGTTGGGCACCCGCCAGGGAGGGGGCAGCGGGTTTACGCAATTCTCGAAGCTTCGCCACAAGTTCAGATTCTTTGGAGGAAAGCTTTGTTGGTGTGATCACGTGGAGGCCAAAGCGCAGGTCGCCCCGACCGTTGCCGCGCAACTTTGTCACCCCTCGGTTTTTTACCGTGATGACATCCGCGCTTTGCGCACCGGGCTTTACCGTCACCAATACTTCGCCATCCAAAGCTCCCAGAGTGACGGTTTGGCCTTCTATCGCATCAATCACGTCGATTTCAAGCGTGGCGACAATGTCATCCCCGGAACGGGAATAAATCGAATCCCCGCGAACCGTGAATTCGAGGTAGAGGTCACCCGCTGGCCCGCCACCGTGCCCAACTTCGCCCTGCCCGGGCAAGTGAATGCGCTGTCCCGTCTCAATACCACCGGGAATATCCACCGAAAGAGCCCTGGTGGCCCGCACTCGACCCTGCCCTGCGCAGGTAGGGCAGGGACTATCAATGACTTCGCCAAACCCGCGGCAACTGCCACACGGGCTTTGGGTGACCATGTTTCCCAGGACAGAGCGAACGGTTCTCTTGAGCGAACCGGATCCGCCACAAATGTCGCATGAGCGAGGAAAGCTTCCTGGCGAGGCACAGGACCCATCACAGGTTTCGCAGACCACGGCGGTGTCAATCTCAATACTCCGCTTCACTCCAAAAATCACATCTTTGAGGTCAACATCCACTCGCAGCAGGGCATCCTGTCCTCGCTCTTTGCGAGAGCGGGGACCCTGCTGCTGTCCCCCTCCACCAAAGAAATTTTCAAAAATATCGCCAAAGGGCCCAAACCCTCCAAAAGCTTGGTCCCCACCACGGTCATAGGACGCGCGCTGCGCGGGGTCGGAAAGGACTTCGTAGGCGTGGGTGACCTGCTTGAAACGGTCTTCTGCCCCCGCCTCACCATTCACGTCGGGGTGAAGCTCCCGGGCAAGCTTGCGGTAGGACTTCTTGATGGTGACGGCGTCAGCATCTCTGCTCACACCCAGTACTTCGTAGTGGTCAACACTCACAGATTAAGCTCTTTCCTTATCGTCTTCACCCAAAAGTCTGGACAAATAGCCGGCGACCGCGCGCACGGCGGCCATATTGTTGGAGTAATCCATGCGGGTTGGCCCCACGACCCCCAACGTTGCGTTGGACTGACCTCCCGATTGGTATGCAGAAGCCAAAATCGCTACTTCAGACAGAGCACCCTCGTTCTCGCGCCCAATGCGCGCCTGGACATCTGAGGTGTCCCAGTGCATCTCGGTGAACAACTTAAGCAGCGTGACCTGTTCTTCAATCGCTTCCAAAACGGGATACACGCTGCTGGAAAAGTCGCTTTCCCCTCGGACCAAATTTGCCGCACCCGCCATCACCAATCGATCGGTCCGATGGCCTTCCACCGCGTGGGAGAGCGCCTCCACGATGGCAGCGACCACCGGCGCTCGCCCGGGGGAAACCGAAGCGGGCAGGGCTTGGAGAACAACTGCAACCTCCGCCATTGCTTTGCCCACCAGGGCTTGATTGAGCTGTGCCCGGAGCTCTGCAATCATCACTTCGTCGATGTCAAGGGGACACTCAATGATGTTCTGGTCGACGGAACCGCTGTCCGTAATGAGCACGGTCATGAGTTTGTGGGAACCCAGGGGGAGGAGTTCAACATGACGCACCAGTGCAACGCTCAAAGTGGGATATTGCAAAATTGCTACCTGGTTGGTGAGTTGAGAAAGCAGGCGAACGGTCCTCCCCAGCGTGTCATCGAGGTCGGCAGATTCACGTAAGAAAACTTCAATCGCATTTCGCTGCGCCAGCGACAGCGGACGGACCCCCGCCAACTGATCCACAAACACCCGGTAGCCCTTATCGGTGGGAACGCGGCCGGCTGAAGTGTGCGGGGCGCTGATGAGTTCTTCCTCTTCCAGAAGCGCCATATCGTTGCGAATGGTGGCAGCTGACACACCGAAACCGTGACGATCCGCGATGGATTTTGACCCTACGGGTTCTTTGGAGTCGACGTAATCCTGGACAATCACTTTCAAGACGTCGAGGGCGCGTTGAGACACCATGGTGGCTGGCCTCCTCGTTAGCAGTCTCTATCAGTGATTGCTAATAGTACCGAGGATGGCGCTGGGAGTGACTCAGGTGAGTTCGCGGGCGAGATAGTCTGCGACCAGTCGGCCGCGAAGAGTGAGCACTAACCTCCCTGTCAGCGCCGCTTTTCCCTCGAGCAAACCGCTCCCAATGGCTTGGGCGATGAACGCAGAGGTGCCCTCCGCAACATCATCCCGGGAAATTCCCTCCCGCATCCGGATCCCCAATAACACCCTCTCCACAGCCTGGTCGTGGGCGGTCAAAATTTCACGCGAATGGGCTGGGGACTGACCCGCCCCCACCCGATCGGCATACGCTGCCGGGTGTTTTACATTCCACCAGCGGACTCCACCCACGTGTGAGTGGGCGCCGGGTCCGATTCCCCACCAGTCACTGGAATTCCAGTAATTGCGATTGTGTTGGGATTCCTGATCGGGGTCTCGAGCCCAGTTGCTAATTTCATACCAGCTGTATCCAGCAGCACTCAAAAGTGATTCGGTAGCGAGATACATGTCCGCATGGGTGTCGTCATCGGGGTGTGCGAGCTCACCCCGACTAATCCTTCGGGCAAGCGCTGTGCCGGGTTCCACAATCAAGGCGTAGGCAGACAGATGATCGGGCTCTAAGGCCACCGCAAAGCCCAGCGTTTCTTCCCACATTTCCAGCGTTTCTCCGGGCGAACCGTAAATAAGATCGAGCGACACAGCAAGCCCTGCCTCTCGGGCTTCCCTGATCCGAAGTGGCACGACTTCAGGGTCGTGGGTTCGATCCAACACCGCCAGTACCGAGGTGTTCGCAGATTGCACCCCGAAAGACACCCGCGTGACGCCCCCGTCAGCCAAAGCTTGCAATTCTTCGCCGGTGACGCTGTCGGGATTTGCTTCGACGGTCACATCCGCGCCGTCCACTACGCCCCACGTGTCTCGGGCTTGCTGGAGAAGTTCGAGGAGAGGTCGCGGCCCCAGCAAGGTGGGTGTTCCTCCACCGAAAAAGACCGTGCTGAGTTTTCTGGGCGCAATGCCGGTGTCCTTCATCGCCCGCGCGGCGAGAGCCATTTCGGCCTTGGCATGCTCGGGGTAGGAATCCCTTGAAACGCCGCGGTGTTCCTCTGCGGTGTAGGTATTGAAATCGCAGTAGCCACACCGGTGGGCGCAAAAAGGAACATGGATGTAGAGCCCGAAATCACGCTGGTCTGCGCCCAGGGCGGCGGAGGGAGGAAGCTCCCCATCACGGGGCGCAACATCCCCTTCAGGGTGGGGACTAGGAGACATTGATAAACCAAATGGTGTGCATTCTGGTTAACATCACAGCGACGGTGCCGGCGAGAAGACCCAACACGACATTCGACATGACAGAGCGCTCCACAAGTGCCCAGACCATGGCAGCCGGAACCATCAGAAGCGCAGTGATGCCATACATCCACCATTCCAAAAGTGACCCGGTGGGGGAATTTCCCAGAGCAGGAGCAAACGCTCCTATCCCCAGTTGCACGACTAACAGTGCTAACACAAGCGCCACAGGCCCCAAAGTGTAGTCATTCGGGGTTTTGCCACGAATGGCAAAAAACACGCCACTCAGCCCGGCAACCGCGGCAATCGCGACTTGGGCCCACACAAACCACTCGATCACGAATTACTCCTGTTTAGCCGGCTACGCCCATCAGGATACGGCTTGAACCTGCGCGAGCCTCCACCACAGCTACAAGTTTCTCTGCGCCTGCTTCCAGCGCAGCCAGTGGCTGGTCCTGCGGCCAAGCACTAACCTCAACCCCGCGGCCGTGCCGCAGATTGTCGGCTTCTTTAGTATCCACCACCACCACAGGCATTATTTTCTTCGCCACCTCGGCGAGGCTGAGCAACGATGAATCCCTCAGATCCGCCGCGTGGGGAGCCCCTTCGACGCTAAAAGGACCTACTCGGTCTCTTCTCAGCGCCACTAAGTGCCCACCCACCCCCAGTGCGCTACCGATGTCACGAGCGAGGGCCCGGATATACGTTCCCGAAGAACACTCCACCTCGAGCTGGACATCGATGAAGCCCTGCCCTGCCACCATTGCACCCACCTTCAACGAACGAACGGTCACCTCTCGGGCTTTGAGGGTTACTTCTTTGCCTTCACGCGCCAGGGCATAGGCCCTCTTGCCGTCCACCTTGATGGCACTAAAGCTCGAGGGAACCTGCTCAATGACGCCCGTGAACCCCGCGGCCGCATGCGCGATGGCTTCCTTAGTGCAGAGCGAAAGGTCTCCCTTTACCTCCAACGCCTCACCCTCTGCGTCATCGGTTGTGGTCGCATAGCCCAGGCGCATGGTGGCGCGATAGGTCTTGTCGGCCCCCACGATAAAAGTCAAGAGCCTTGTTCCAGGCCCGACCCCCAACACCAGTAGCCCGGTAGCGGCAGGATCCAGAGTCCCTGCGTGACCAATTTTTTTCGTCCCCAGCGCCCGCCTCGCTTGCGCGACGACGTGGTGGGAGGAAACACCTAGCTCTTTATCGACCAGGGCAATCCCCGAAATCATCTAACCCAGTGCCTTGGTATGCCAGACCGTCTTGATCTCCACAAAGGCCGTAATTCTGCTGAGGCTCATCGTGCCAATCCCCTCCTGTGGTGGCGTCACTCGCTTCAGAGTCTCCGCCGCAGCTTGCTCCCACGCCAGAGCGTCGTAACCACCGCCTCCCGCAAGGTCTAGGGCGTTGACATCAGCATGAGAAGCCATCCACGGCATAATTGCCGAAGGGTCACCGGTCAGAATGTTGACCACACCACCTGGAACATCGCTGGTCGCCAGCACTTCCGCAAAACTCATCGCCGAAAGCGGCTGAGAAAAGTGGGAAAGAATCACAGCGCTGTTCCCGCTTGTCAGGATCGGGGCAAGAGCACGGGAAAGACCCAACAAACTCTCTCCCGTTGCGCCTTGGGGAGCAAGAGCCACCACGACCCCTGTGGGTTCGGGCGTGGAGAGGTTGAAGTAGGGACCGGACACGGGGTTACCGTTTCCGGCTATTTGAGCGTACTTATCGGCAAATCCTGCGTACCAGACCCACGTGTCGATGGCCGCATCAACTTGGGTGCCCGCAGCTTTGGAGCTGACACCTTCGCTTTCGCGAATCTCCGCCACAAATTGATCTCGTCGGCCTTCCAACACTTCAGCAATCCGGTAGAGAATCTGGCCGCGATTGTATGCCGTCAACCCGGCAAACCCAGGGAAAGCCCCCCGGGCTGCGACAACGGCATCTCGGGCGTCTTTGCGGCTTGCCAGGGCAGCGTTGGCCAAAAATTCGCCCTTGGGAGTCTTCGCCTCATACGTGTGTCCGCTCTCTGAACGAGGAAATTTTCCCCCGATGTAGAGCTTGTAGGTCTTGGGGACAGCGAGTCTGGCCATTATTTTGCCCCTGCTTTCTGATCGCTTGGGTTAAGGTAGGCGGCGAGACCATGACGGCCTCCTTCGCGTCCATAACCCGATTCTTGATATCCACCAAAAGGGCTGGCGGGGTCAAACTTATTGAAAGTGTTCGCCCAAATCACACCGGCCCGAAGCTTGTCAGCAATTGCCAGCATGCGCGATGCTTTTTCTGTCCAAATTCCCGCACTCAGCCCATAAGGAGTGTTATTGGCTTTTGCGACAGCCTCCTCGGGCGTGCGGAAAGTCATCACCGACAGCACGGGGCCAAAGATTTCTTCGCGGGCAATGCGATGGCTGGTGTGCACATCGGTAAAGACGGTGGGAGCAAACCAGAAACCCTTCTCGGGAATCGCACACGCAGAGGTCCATCGGGTCGCCCCTTCGCCTTCGCCACTTCCCACGAGCTCGGTAATCCTCTCGAGCTGGGCCTTGGAGTTCACAGCCCCAATGTCGGTGTTTTTATCCAATGGGTCTCCCAGGCGCAAGGTAGACAGGCGCCTCTGAAGTCGGTGAACGACGTCATCGTGGATGTTTTCTTGCACCAGCAGCCGCGACCCCGCGCAACACACATGGCCCTGGTTGAAAAATATCCCGCTGACAATCCCCTCAATGGCTTGGTCGATGGCTGCATCATCAAAGATGATGTTGGCGCCTTTGCCGCCCAATTCCAGGGTTACTTTTGTTCCGGTACCGGCGAGGGTTGAAGCGATCTGGCGCCCGACGGGAGTGGAGCCGGTGAAAGCGAGCTTGTTGATGCCCGGGTGAGACACCAACGCAGCACCGGTTGCCCCAGCACCGGTGATGATGTTCACCACGCCCTCGGGTAAACCTGCCTGCTGGCAGATTTCTGCAAAAAGCAGAGCGGTCAAAGGCGTTGTTTCCGCTGGCTTGAGGACCACCGTGTTTCCCGCAGCCAGTGCCGGGGCAATCTTCCACGCCAACATCAACAAGGGGAAATTCCATGGAACAATTTGCCCGGCAACTCCGAGCGCCTGCGGGTTGGGTCCAAGCCCTGCATATTCAAGCTTGTCCGCCCACCCGGCATAGTAAAAGAACCACGCTGCCACGAGTGGAAGGTCAACATCCCTGGTTTCCCGAATGGGTTTGCCATTGTCCAGTGTCTCGGCAATCGCTAGTTCGCGAGAGCGTTCCTGAATAATCCGGGCAATGCGAAAAAGATATTTTCCCCGCTCACTTCCCGACATTTTCGACCACGTTTTGTCATATGCCACTCGGGCCGCTTTCACTGCCCGGTCAACATCGGCGGCCGTGGCCTGAGAAACAGTGGTGATTTTTTTCTCGGTTGAGGGAGAAATGGTGTCAAAGGATGACCCGCTGGAATCGACAAACTTCCCACCAATAAAGAGCCCATAAGAGGGCTTGAGATTAAGAATCGAGGTTGATTCTGGTGCTGGCGCATAATCCAAGAACGTCATAGTTAGTCCACACTCACATAATCGGGGCCACTGTAGTGACCGGTTCGCATTTTTTGTCTTTGCATCACTACGTCGTTGAGCAAACTGGAGGCGCCAAAACGGAAAAGGTCTGGTGTCAGCCAGTCCTCGCCGACTGTTTCCGCCACCGCAACAAGGTATCTCAGCGCATCCTTGCTGGTCTTAATCCCACCGGCAGGTTTCATCCCGATTTTTTCCCCGGTCATCCCATACCAATCCCGGATAACTTCCAGCATGGTCACCGTGACGGGCAGAGTTGCCGCGGGGGCAACTTTTCCGGTGGACGTCTTGATAAAGTCGGCCCCCGCAAGAATCGCCAGCCAACTGGCCCGCCGGACATTATCCAACGTCGCAAGTTCTCCGGTTTCCAGAATGACCTTGAGGTGGGCGTAGGTGCCATCGGGACGTTTGCAGGCTTCCTTGACCGCCACAATCTGGTCATAAACCACGCCCCAGGAGCCCGAAAGAAACGCTCCGCGGTCGATCACCATATCTATTTCATCCGCACCTTCAGAAACGGCGTATTCGGTATCCATGATTTTGACTGGCACACTCGCCCGACCGCTGGGGAACGCTGTTGCCACTGCGGCAACAGCGACGCCATCGGGTCGGTGTGAAATATGCCAAGAGCCCAGTGACTCCCGCACCTTGGCGACCATGTCGCCGTATACACACACCGCTGCCACGGAAGGAGCGGTGAGGTCTAAAGGGTCAGGCATCGTGGCTTTCTGAGCAAGCGTGTGGACTTTGCCACGGGTGTCAGCGCCCTCCAAAGTTGTCAAGTCCACCATCGACATGATCATGTCGAGACCGGCCGCCTTAGAGGCGGTCTTGATTGACCGGGTCGCAAAACCTGCTGCTCGAGACTCCGCGCCGACAGTGTCAACACCGGGGATGCCATTGAGGAAAGTGGTCAGGGCTTTTTCCGTCGCCCCGGAGCCCAGGATGGAGTGCGAACGCTGAGTGGGGGCGAGTGCGGTGACTCTAGTGCTCATGTGGTGATGTCCTTTGGTTGATTGTCGAGCAAAAAAGTTGCAGTAGCTTCATCCATGATCATGACCGTGGCGAGGGAACTCCGGGCAATAGCAAGCGCCACGTTGTGCTTATCCGCGCCCGACACCACGGCAATGCTGCGGGACGCCTGGCGAAGACTGTCCAAGGAAAGCCCCAGGGTTCGATTGTCGAGTTCAGAATCAGCGATTTCACCCTCCTGGGTGATGTAGCGGCCAAGGACATCCCCGACGGCACCCTTTTCCTGCAAGCGCCGCACATCATCGTGGTTGATGTAGCCCGATTGAACGTGGATACTCACCTCTGTGGCAGGGCCGGCGCTAAAGAGGTAGGTGTCAGCTTCTTTCGCCTGGGAGAGAACGCCTCGAATAGAGCGATCGGATTCGATGGCTTTTTTGGTTTCTTCTCGCTCAAGAATCGCGGGTGTCGGGAGCAAGATGACATCCCCCTGTCCTTTGTGGGCAATCATGGTGGCAGTTGCTGAGGCCAATCCCGGCGATGCGCTGTGGCTCACTCCGCCATTCACCTGGACCACCGTGACTCCACTTCCCCAACCAGCGGGCAGAGCTTGTGCGACGGAGTGCAGTGTCTTTCCCCAGCTCACTCCAAGAATATGGGTGAGGGGGCGCATCGAAACGAGGTAGTCGGCGGCAGCGGAAGCGACACGATGGTGGTCGCCCTCTTCTCCGCCGTCTCGGGGAACGACGATTGCCGCGGACAAAGAGTACGCAGCGCAGACATCGTGTTCCAGCCCCAACCGCCTGGCACGTGGATGAACAATTTCGATGCGAATGATTCCGTCTTCGCGGGCTTGAGTAATCAGGCGGCCCACTTTCCATCGGGTGATGTGCAGAATTGCCCCAATTTCATCCTGGGTTTTGTTCTCCTGGTAGTAAAGCTCCGCAGCGCGAACGGCGAGCAGTTCGTTCTCGAGAGGGGCGCTCATGATTCCAGGCTAGGACGCAGAAGGAGACTTTGCAACAAATGTTGCACTATGTGCTCAGATGAGCAGAACCGGCCTTTTCGGCCAATTCGTCATCCACGCTCCGCTCACGCCCCAGCACCCAGATGGCGGGGACCTCCAACAGAATGACGATCATCAAGAAAAACACGCTGATGGTCCACGAACCGGACACCTGCAATACAAAACCCACAACCAAGGGCCCTGCGGCAGAAAACAGGTAGCCCATTTTGTTGACATAGCCGCTCAGCACCAGGGCAGAGAGATGGTTTGAGGTACGCAGACCAATCAGGGTGAGAGACAACGGAAAGGTCAGTGGCCCCAGCGCCAAGAGGACAACCCACAGGTAGGTGGCGACGGTCGGGGCCACCAGAAGGCCCACCATTCCTGCCAGTCCACACACCACCGCAACTCCGGTCAGGATGCCCGACCACCCTGACCGGTGGGCGAGAGGCGGAATAATCAAGGACATCGGCAGTCCCGTAATCGTGAAAATTCCGAGCGACAGGGCGGCCTCCTCCACACTCATTCCTGCCTCATCAATGAGCAACTGTGGCAGCAACGCAAACCAGGTATAGGCCATGGCGCCTGACACCGCAAAAATTGTCATGATCGCAACGGCAGTCGGGGACCGTGAGAGCGAAATTGAAGAGGATCCCGCGGCAAGGCCACCCGCAAGCTCGGCTTCTGCGGCTCCGCGGCGCTTGGCAAAAGGCAAAACTAGGAGCCACGGGATTGCGCCCACAATGCTGATGAGGGCCCATGCGCCCAGGGATACCCTCCAGCCGGCAAGGTCTGCCATCCACACGCCAAAAAATGAAGGCGCGGAAGAACTTATGGCCATGGCGGTCCCATAGGCTGCGGTCACTCGCCCAATTGCTCGTGGAGCGTAGAGCTTCACCAAGCCCGGAAGTATGACATTTCCGACACCAGCGGCAATCATCAAGACAGCGGTAGCGACAAAAAGGGAAAGAAAAGTGGGCGAGACGCCTCGCCACACATGGGCCAGCGCACCCAGAACTCCCACGGCAATCGCCGCAGTTTCTAGGCCCACCTTTTTCGCCAACCACGGCGAAAACCACGCTGAGAGGGCATAAGCGATAGGCGGGATCGTGCCAATGATTCCCAGCGGCAAACCTTCCATGGCCACATCAAGATCCATCGCTGGCGCCAGCGGCGAGATGGCTGCCACCCCGGTCCGTATACCGAGGGCGAGAAGAATAATGCCGGTGAGAGCAAGAACAGCAATGGATCGGCGGGTTTCTGGCACCGGATAAGACTATGCCTCGAAGGCGCCTATCAGGATGCTACGAATGGCCAATTCGTCTTCGCTCATCTGCGCGGCTAACTCCACGCCCGAAGGGAAAGTCCGCATGCCACGGATGAATTCCACAAACTCAACGCGGATTACGGTTCCATATAAATCCAAGGAGACATCGAGCAGGTGCGACTCCACCACGCTCTCCGTGAGCTCCCCGAAGGTTGGATTCACACCCACCGAAGTCGCCGCGGGGTATCGCTTACCGTGATGGGTCACCACGGTGGCATAAACGCCGTCGGCGGGCATCAGGCCCTCCAGCGGCTGGGAAAGATTTGCTGTGGGATAGCCGAGCTCCCGTCCCCGTTGCGCCCCCGTCCCCACTTCGCCACGCAGAGAATGGTAACGACCAAGTAGCTTCGCTGCCTGAGCAACTTCACCCCGCCTTACGTGGGCACGAATCATGGTCGAGGAAACTCGTTCTCCCTCTTCTTGGCACACATCGGCAACCACTTCCACGCGAAAACCCCAGTGTTCTCCCTCTTTTCGTAACGAGTCGATGGTGCCCTCGCCACCATGGCCGTATCGGAAGTCCCCGCCTACTAACACCACGCTGGCCGAAAGACCTTCGGCGAGCACCACCTTCGAAAAGTCTTCGTGGCTGAGGCCAGAAAGCTCATCGTCAAAAGGCAACACGACCACTCGGGCAATCCCCGCGTGGGACAACAGCTCAACCTTCTGGCTCTCACTCACGATGGGAAGAGGTTCTTCCCCCGGTCGCAGAGTGGCGTGGGGGTGACGATCAAAAGTAACAACCGTGGCTTCAGATTTTCCAGCCATCGCCCTCAGTTGCTGAATCACTTGGACGTGACCGCGATGCACACCATCAAATTTCCCGATGGAGACAGCACGCCTTCGACCATCTCCCGGCAAAGAATCAAGTCCATAGTTCACGGCCACAGGGCTCACGGGGTCACTCTCCCCCGAAAAAGCCACCACAGCCCCACAAGGGGCAGCGCGAGGGGAATAAAGGCATACCCCATCCCAAACTGGGACCACACGGTGGCATCGGGAAAGAGATCAGGTTGAAGAAGCGATAACGCGCCGATTCCCAGGACCCCTGCAAGCTCAATGGCAAGGGCGACGATGGCCACCAGCCAAGCCCCTCGCCTGGCGCTGAGAGCAAGAGTGAGGGTGGCAAGGACATAAATCAGTGCCGCCACGGTGGATAGTGAGTACGCGAGAGGAGCTTGCTCAAATTTGGTCAACACCTGAAAGCTTGAACGCCCCAGGCCCGCGAGGCTCAAAACGGCATAGAGCGCAACGATAATTCTGTGCACGGCAACAGACCTCGTTGGCGAGGCAGACGCACGTATCAGCTGAGGCTCCATCGACCTACTTGTCTTTCTTCTTTTCCACATCGCCGGACAATGCCGCGATGAAGGCGTCTTGGGGGACTTCCACGCGACCGACCATCTTCATGCGCTTCTTCCCCTCTTTCTGCTTCTCCAACAACTTACGCTTTCTGGTGATGTCTCCCCCGTAGCACTTGGCAAGGACGTCTTTCCTCATCGCGCGAATGTTTTCACGAGCAATCACTCGAGCACCAATGGCTGCCTGGATGGGCACTTCAAACTGTTGGCGGGGAATGAGTTCCCGGAGTCGCTGGGTCATCAACACCCCGTAGGAATAGGCATTGTCGCGGTGCACGATCGCGCTAAAGGCGTCCACCCGATCCCCCTGCAGCAAAATGTCGACCTTCACCAGGTCACCTTCGGCGTCGCCGGCGGGCTCATAGTCGAGCGAGGCATAACCGGCAGTTTTTGACTTTAACTGGTCGAAGAAGTCAAACACAATCTCACCCAAGGGGATGGTGTAGCGAATCTCTACCCGGTCTTCGCCGAGATACTCCATACCCTGCAGGACGCCGCGGCGTGATTGGCACAGCTCCATGATTACTCCCACATACTCCTTGGGAGCCAACACGGCGGCGTTGACCACCGGTTCCAGCACTTTTGAAACCTTGCCCGTGGGGAACTCGCTGGGGTTTGTCACGAGCATCTCTGCCCCATCATCCAACTCCACGGAGTAGACCACCGATGGGGCTGTAGCAATGAGCTCCAGTCCAAATTCCCGCTCCAGCCTTTCGCTGACAATTTCCATGTGGAGAAGTCCCAAGAATCCGCATCGAAACCCAAAACCCAGCGCAACGGATGTTTCGGGCTCGTAGACGAGTGCCGCATCCGAGAGTTTTAGTTTGTCGAGGGCCTCGCGAAGATCGGGGAAATCGCTACCGTCCAGAGGATAGAGTCCCGAAAAGACCATTGGCTTGGGTTCGGTATACCCGGGCAACGACTGAGTGGCGCGGTTCTTCACACCGGTGACGGTGTCCCCCACCTTGGATTGCCTGACGTCTTTGACCCCGGTGATCAGGTATCCCACCTCGCCAACCCCAAGCCCTTGGGAGGGAGTCGGCTCGGGAGAACTGACTCCGATTTCCAGGAGCTCATGTTGGGCTTTGGTCGACATCATTTCGATGCGCTCTCGGGGAGCAAGGGAGCCATCCACCATGCGCACATAGGTAATAACTCCCCTGTAGGAGTCATAGACAGAATCAAAAATGAGCGCTCGTGCGGGAGCATTTGGATCGCCCTTGGGGGCCGGAATAGTCTCCACTACCCGATCGAGAAGCTCCGCCACACCCGCACCGGTTTTGCCGCTGACGCGGAGGACATCATCCGGTGATCCACCAATCAAACTGGCGAGCTCTTTTGCATAACGGTCGGGATCCGCAGCCGGCAAATCAATCTTGTTCAACACGGGAATGACGGTGAGGTCATTTTCCAACGCAAGGTAGAGATTGGCTAAGGTCTGGGCTTCGATTCCCTGCGCAGCGTCCACCAAAAGAACTGCTCCTTCGCAGGCCGCCAAAGACCGGGAGACTTCGTAGGTGAAATCCACGTGCCCGGGGGTGTCAATCATGTTCAAGGCGTAGGTCTTGTCCGCTGTGGTCCAGGGCATTCGAACGGCCTGGGACTTGATGGTGATTCCCCGTTCGCGCTCAATATCCATCCGGTCGAGATACTGCTCACGCATCTGCCGGGCATCGACCACTCCGGTGAGTTGGAGCATGCGGTCGGCAAGGGTCGACTTACCGTGGTCGATGTGCGCAATGATGCAGAAATTGCGCAGGCGCCACGTATCCGTGGACGCCGGCTGGATATCGCTAGCAGAGTGAGCAGTCATGTGACTTGATTCTCCCATGCTCCAGCGGTAGCACCCTGCGCATCCACCTGGTATCGTTGCACTTTGGCTAGCTTATTTCTGGGCCCTCTCTCCCAGATCTGAGAACACGTTCCCACCCGCATGGGGTCCCACAGGAATGTTCCCAAGGCCCAACATATGAAAAAGGAAATTTAGTGGCAAACATCAAGTCGCAGATCAAGCGCAACAAGACCAACCAAAAAGCAACAGACCGTAACCGCGCTGTCCGCAGCGAGGTCCGTACCTCTGTGCGTCAAGCTCGTGAAGCCATCAAGGCCGGCGATAAAGACAAGGCCATCGCTGCTGTCACCGCTGCGAGTCGCAAACTCGACAAAGCAGTGAGCAAAGGCGTGGTTCACAAGAACCAGGCCGCGAACCGCAAGTCCGCTATCTCTCAGCAGGCAGCGGCCCTCTAGCGCTTTCAAAAAAGCGGACAACTTTCGGGTTGTCCGCTTTTTTTGTTTCCTTCCCTGCCAAACAGGACCCACAATCCCCTCCGCGACATCTGCGTCGCCGCATCAGTCCCACACAGGTCTCACTTAAGCTATTCCCTGTGGGGGTATCCCCTCGAAAAAAGAGCAGGATAAAGATGGCCTTCAATGTGATTCTTGATGTTGACACCGGTGTTGATGACGCGCTTGCGATCCTCTACGCAACCCGCCACCCCGACGTCTCCGTGCTGGGCATCACCTGTGTTGATGGAAATACCAATCTTGCGCAGGTGTGTCACAACACCCTCCAAGTCCTCGATGCTGCGGGAGCGGCGCCCATTCCTGTGGCAGCCGGTGCCGCGACGCCCCTGATGGGCCCAGTGGGAGATTCTTCCCATGTGCATGGAGACGATGGGCTTGCCGGCCTTGCCCACCACAACACGCAACGACAGTTGGACCCCCGTCACGCCATTGAATTGATCAGAGACCTCGTCGAAGAATCACGAGAACCCGTCACTCTGGTCCCCATCGGCCCCCTCACCAACATCGCACTCTTCCTCTCCACTTTTCCCGCTACGGCAGCAAAAGTGCAACAAATCGTGCTGATGGGTGGGTCCGCCTCCGGGGGGAACGTCACCGCGACCGCAGAATTCAACGTGTGGCACGACCCCGAGGCCGCCCACATCGTTTTCTCCAGCGCCATTCCCCTGACCATGTATGGACTCGACGTTTTCAACGACCTCACGATGGGAGCATCGGAGGTGGCCGAGCTCCGCGAGGCCGGGACCCCAGCCTCAATCCTTGGCGCGGATATCACGGACTACCGTCTCAACTCACCCGATGGAGAGATGACCTTGGGTGACTACGGCGCAATCGCCACCCTTGTTCACCCCGAGCTCGCCACAGGCATTCCCATGCTCGTCTCTGTCGATACTTCGTCAGGGCCAGGGCGCGGGCAGACCATTTGCGATCAGCGTCCAAGTTCGGGCGACCCCTCGGATATCCGGTTGGGCCGAGAATGCACTGTCATTGTTGACGTCGATGCCGAATCAATGGTCAGGCTATGGATTGACCGGATGAAATAGGTCCGACCCGATTCGAGCTCTCAGATCTGTCAGAATAGCGAAATGTTTCAGTGTTCTTTCATGTTCGTTCCGCGGACCCGGGACGATGAGTTTTATGTTCTTGACGACGCCATTGCCGAGTACGCGAAGGCCTTGCCGGGCTTCCTAGGCCGGAATCCTGGTTTTCGGGGGATAAAAAGAGAATCAACGCTGTCTACTACTTCGAGAGTATGGAAGCCGTGGCCACCTTCTCCCGGTTCCCCACCCATCACGAAGCAAAAGAAAAATATGCGCAATGGTACGACGGCTACCAGGTGGTGAGTTCCGAAGTACAAGCGACCTACGGTGACGGAAAGATGGACCACATCACCCGCTAACGGCTAGACGAGTTTTTTGCCCCGGTGGGAAACGATTCGCACCAATCTCTCCAGTGAATAGTGGGGGTTGAGGCCGTGTCCTTTGAGAGAAGCATCAGTCGCAGCAACCTCGAGAATCGCTGCCCCCAAGCCCGCCTCATCCCATCCTTGGAGATTGCCTCTCGCAACCCTCGCCTGCCACGGGGCAATACCCAGCTGGGCGGCAACCGCGTCATTACTCCCCCGCGTTCCACCAACCTGAGCCATAGCGCGCAGTTTCATGGCAAAAGCCGAGACAATCAAAATGGGTTCCGCCCCAGAATCTAAAGCCTGCCGCAGAAGCAGGGTGGCTTGCGTGAAGCGACCGGAGATCGCCGAATCAGCCACCTGAAACGACGTAGCTTCAACACGAGACCCGTAGTAGCGAGAGACCGTGGCCTCGGTAATCTGAGCCCCCTCCGCATCAGAGATGAGCTGTTGGCAAGCGGACGCAAGTTCCGCTAAGTCCGAACTAAAGGCATCAGCGAGCGCACGCTGCGCTGCCGGGGTGGCGGAAGCTCCCATCCGCTGAAACTCAGCGGAAAGAAAGCTCATTCGATCGCTGTCCTTTTTGATTTCTTTGCATTCCACAATCACTGCCACAGGACCTGATTTTTTGAGAGTGTCGAGTAACTTCTTTCCGCGATTTCCACCACCGTGGCGCATCACCACAACGACATCTGGTTCGGGGGACTCCACATAGCTCAGGGCGTCTTCAAGGAAAGCGTCACTGCATTTCTCCAGTGCTGATACTCGCAACAGTCGTGGTTCGCCAAAAAGGCTTGGGCTTGCCATCTGGAACAGTTCGCCACCGGCGTAGCTGGAGGCGTCGATGTCGCTCACTTCGACGCCAGCATCACCAGATTTCAAGCGGTCAGAGAGGATTCGGATGGCACGATCGGCTAAGAAGGACTCGGGGCCCGTGACCAGGACAACCGGCGCTTCTCTAATGCCGTGCCAGGGAACAATGGGAGCCGCTGGTGTTACCGCCATGGGCGCCCTTTCTCCTTCACATTCCAGACTACCCGGCGGGCTGTTCCCTCTCCGACCACATCACCAGCGCCCCCGCAGCATTTTTTCCCAGAGTAATCGTGCCCCGCTGGTCGGATCGAAGCGTTGTGACACCAAGGTTTTCCAGCATGCCCAGCGCCCTGTCGGTGGGGTGCCCGTAGGTATTTTCCGCGCCCACTCCAATCAGCCCGGCTTGGGCACCCAGTTCCTCATAGAGACCTGCGTACTGGTCTGACGAGCCGTGATGGCTGACTTTCACCACATCCACCCCGCCGAGGGTTTCTCTGCCCGCGAGGATTCGCTGGGGAATGTCACCCAGATCTCCCAAGAAAATTCCTGATAAACAGCTGGCGCACCCCTCCAGTGGTGTGAGCGTGACCACCACGCTGGAGTCGTTCCCAGGCTCAGAGAGGGAGGTGTCAGTGGGCCAGACCACCTCGAGCAGCGAATCCCCCAAACGCAGAGCATCCCCTGAGACAACCTCCTGGACCATGGCCCCTGAAAGCTCCAGGGCCGAAACGATGTCCCGGTCTTGGCTGCCAAGAGCAGGCCCTCGCCACACCAGTGGGGTGCGTCCGGCAAGCGCCGGCCACCCACCAACATGGTCGATGTCAAAGTGAGTGATGATGGCCAGATCAATCTCGCGAACTCCTAGCAAATCAAAGCATTCACTCAGCGCCCGGGGGCTCTCCCCTGCGTCGATTAGCGCAACCTCTTCGCCAGAGCGAATGAGAATCGCATCCCCCTGGCCAACATCGCACTGCGCGATACTCCAGTCAGCCGGAATTCCCGCTTTGAGAATGGCTCGCGGTGCAAGAAAGCCCGTCATTACCGCGAGCGCAACGATTCCCCACACCCCAGCAATAACCCGCCTTAGCCCGCGGTGGCGCTGACTGGTCAGGAGTAACCAGGTAATGGCCAAATATCCCAGAGCGGCAGCCGAAATTAGGCCCCACCATCCTGGTGGCCAGGCAATGGTAGCGAAAGGAATAGCTGCAAGCGAGCGACCAATGGCGGCGATATAGGCAGAAGGCCACCACGCCAGCCAGACCAGCCCCGTGGCGAGGGCGGGAAGAACCCCGCTCACGACACACGCCAGCATTCCCACAATTGTGGCGAGGGGGGCGGCAGGAGCAGCCAAGACATTCGCAGGAACCGCAAACACGGGGATAACGGGGTTGAGCAAAATAAGAATGGGTTGGCAGGCAATCTGCGCTGCCACCGGCAGGGCGATAACCACCGCCAGCGGGGCAGGCATGTAGCGGGACAACCTCTTCGTCACGGGCAGGGCGAGGAGAAGGATTCCGCCGGTCGCCGCCACCGAAAGCGCAAAGGCGAAATCAAGTGCGAGCCAGGGATTAATCGCCAATAAACCCAAAACTGTCATTCCCAGAACTGGAATTCCCCGAACCGGCCGGGACGAGGCAAGAGACACCAGAACGATACTGGCCATGATGGAGGCCCTGATGATGCTGGGTTCCGGGGTAACCAAAATCACAAAGCCCACGAGCGCGAGGATCCCAGCGCCCATCCTGATCCACACTCCTCCGCGAAACAGAGCGACCAGCGCCACCACAATCGCCACGACAATTGCACAGTTGGCCCCGGAAACGGCGACAAGATGGCTGAGAGAGGTTACGCGCATCGCTTCAATCAACCCTCGGTCGACTTCTGAGGTGTCACCGATGGCGAGGCCTGGCAGTAGGCGCCCCCCGTCTCCTGGACGCTCCCTCGAGGCAGACAACAACCCTTGACGAAGGTCATCAATCCCCGAGAGGAACGCTCCAGGTGGCGTGATGAGCGTGGCTGGCTCTCTCGCCATGAGTACCCACCCTGCGCCCTCTGTGGGGCCCGCCTGTTGCAGGTATGCCTTGAGCTCGGCACTCGCCCCGAAGGCAACCCTTTGCGCGAAGGGAAAACCGATTACCCTCGCCTCCACCCCTCCCCCAGACAACGCTGCTCCATTCAGCCTCAGAATGCGGACCTCCACCGAAGACATCCCCGGGGTGAATCCTTTTTCTAGCCGAACCTGCGCGACGACGTCTTGTCCCGAAGCTTCCATCACGGCGGCTTGTTCCCGCGTCAATTCCCCCAGAGCAATTGACCCCAAAAGCGTCGTGGCAATAATCCCGGCCAGTGCGACCCACGCGATAACAACCCTTCGGCTTCGCCAGGCCCACGCACACAGCACGACGGTGAGAATCAACACCGCAAGGGAAAGCGCGGGACCTGGCCGCAGCCAAATCCCCAACGCACAGACCAGCCAACCCCAGAGGGCTGGAAGAAGAAGCCTAAGGTCCTTCGGACCCCGCTGGCTTCCCTCAATCACGGTGCGATCAGCCCAGAAAGCCCCTCCAGCGTCGCGGGGCCAATGCCGGAAACGGCGAGCAAATCTTCGATGCTCTGAAACGGCCCATTGGCTTCACGCCAGGACATAATCCGCTCCGCTGTCGCAGGTCCGATCCGCGGTAGTGTCTCCAGTTCTGCTTGAGTGGCTCGAGAGAGACTGACCAGCCCGCTCCCGGCGGTGGCAAGCGGTTCTTCCCCTATTCGCGGCACCACAATCTGTTCACCGTCAAACACGACTCGGGCCAGGTTTACGCCCGAAAGCTCAGCTTCCGGGGTAGGACCACCCGCCAGCGCGAGAGCATCTTCCACTCGGGACTGCTCTGGTACCCGGACCACCCCTGGTCTCGCCACTGCTCCCACCACGTGCACCACGAGTTCTTTGCCGCGAGAATCTTCCGTGAAATCGTTGGCCACGGGGGCTACCGGAGAGGCGATCTCTTCCCCTGCAGGAGCGGCGTTTTTCCAAAAAAAGGAACCCACCACCACGAGCACCATTGCTCCGCCCAACGCTATTGCGGAGGTGATCCCCACTCGCCAGCGGAGGCGGGAGGGTTTCGCTTGAAAATATGCGCCCTCCACCTCGGGGTCTTGAGAATCGACAATACTCGGGTCGCTTTCGCGGGAATCAAGAATGTCCCACAGAGTTCGCGTCAACGTCATGACCGGACTCTAAAGAGCGAACGGTGAGCAGGAGGTGCTGTTCCAGACTCAGGGGAAAGCCTAAATCCCCTCCTCGCTGTGGACTAAGAAGTCGTTTGGATCGACACCACTTTGGGCGCCCGCACAATAACCTTCACCACGGTCTTGCCCTCCAGGGAGCGCACAACCGCTGGGCTTGCCAGAGCGAGGGCTTCCAGCTCATCCGCGGTGATTCCTGGCGAAACCTCGAAGCGCTCTCTCAACTTGCCATCGATTTGGACAATGGCGGTGACGGATTCTTCCACGAGCAGTGTGTGGTCTGCATCGGGCCAGCGTTGCAAAGCAACACTGGGCTCGTGCCCTAGACGCTCCCACATGTCCTCTGCCGTGTGGGGCGCAAACAGCGACAGGGCCAGCGCAATGGCTTCCGTCGCTTCGCGAACGGCGGGGTCTAGCCCTCCGGGACCCTGATCAACAGTTTTACGGGTGTGATTGACCATTTCCATCGTTCGCGCGACCGCAACGTTGAATTTGAAGCTCTCGATCAGCCCCGGCACATCGGCCAGGAATCGGTGGGTGAACCGGCGAAGCGCCGCATCTCCATTGCCGAATTCAATCCCCGGTACTGAGTGAACATCGCCCGAGAGGCGCCAAGCCCTGGCCAAAAACTTCTGTGACCCCACGGGGGAAACATCAGCCCAGTCGATGTCATCCTCGGGCGGGCCAGCGAACGCCATCGTCAACCGAACAGCATCAACACCAAAAGCATCCAGCTCTTCGCTGAAGTAGACAACATTGCCTTTCGATTTGCTCATCTTGGCGCCATCGAGGATGACCATTCCTTGATTCAGAAGCGACGTGAACGGCTCAGTGAAAGACACGTGCCCGAGGTCAAAAAGCACCTTGGTGATGAAACGTGCATAGAGCAGGTGCAGGATTGCGTGCTCGACTCCGCCCACGTACTGGTCGACGGGGGCCCACGCCTCCACCTTTTTCTTATCGAAGGCTTGGGAGTCATCTTTGGGGCTCAAAAAGCGCAGGTAGTACCAAGAACTGTCGACAAAGGTGTCCATCGTGTCGGGGTCTCGGGTAAAAGACTCCCCACCACGTTCCACGGTTGACCACTCAGTGGCCGCGCCCAGTGGCGAGGTTCCCTTGGGTTTCAAATCCAGGCCCTCGCTATCAGGCAGTCGGACGGGCAAATCCTCAAGATTCACCGGCACTTCTCCACCCTGAGAGTCGTACATGATCGGAATGGGAGTTCCCCAGAATCGTTGACGCGAGATCAGCCAATCCCGCAGTCGGTAGGTCTTTGCCCGTCGCCCACCACCCGTTTCTTCCAAAAGATCAAGAATCCGACCAATCGCATGGTCTTTGCTCAACCCATCGAGCGGGCCGGAGTTGATCATTCGACCATTGCCGGATAACGCTTCGCCCGTGGCAAGAGGATCGAGGTCTGGAATATCTCCCGATTCCAGCATTTCGTCGGTCACCACCGGGATCGCACCGGTTACCGGTGCGTTGGTGTCCAGCACCACCCGAACGGACAACCCAAAGACCCTCGCAAAATCAAGGTCGCGTTGATCGTGGGCGGGCACAGCCATGATGGCGCCGGTCCCATAATCAGCGAGGACGTAATCAGACGCCCACAACGGCAAGCGCTCGCCGTTGACCGGGTTGATTCCATATCGCTCGAGGAAGACGCCTGTTTTGGTGCGACCAGCGTCTTGACGATCAATCTCCGTGATGCGCTGGGTAGCTTCGAGGTAGTGCCCAAAGTGGAGTTTGACCTCATCGCTGGCGCCTTCGACCAATTCTGCGGCCAAATCAGAGTCCGGTGCCACCACCATGAAGGTCGCGCCGAAAAGGGTATCGGGTCGGGTGGTAAAAATGGTGACCGGGGTGGCTCGCCCCTCAATTACAAAATCGACTTCCGCGCCCTCGGAGCGCCCAATCCAGTTGCGTTGCATTGCGAGAACTTTAGAAGGCCAGCGACCCTCTAGTTGGTTCAGATCATCGAGCAGGCGATCGGCATAGTCGGTGATTTTGAAGTACCACTGGGTGAGCTTTTTCTTAACAACCACGGCGCCGCTGCGGTCAGATGTGCCATCAGGCAATACCTGCTCGTTGGCGAGTACCGTCTGATCAACAGGGTCCCAGTTAACCCATGAATCTTTCCGATAGGCCAGACCCTTCTCATAGAGGGTCAGAAAAAGCCACTGGTTCCAGTGGTAGTACTCCGGGTCGGAAGTGTGAAGGACACGGCTCCAGTCAAAGGAGGCCGCGTAACGCTTCATCGACGTTTTTTGCTGCTCGATGTTGGAATAGGTCCACTCTTTGGGATCCACCCCACGTTGGATTGCCGCATTTTCTGCCGGAAGACCAAACGAGTCCCAGCCAATGGGGTGAAGGACCTGAAAACCCTGCAAGCGCCAGTACCTGGCGACGATGTCACCGAGGGCATACACCTCAGCGTGACCCATGTGAAGATCCCCCGACGGGTAGGGGAACATATCAAGGATGTATTTTCGTGGCTTGGAGGTGTCCGCGTCATCAACGGTGAAAGGCTGGCGCTCTTCCCAGAATGCCGACCATTTTTCTTCGAGGGCCCTGAAGTTATAGGCGCCTTCTTTGTCAGAATGCGGGCTCTCAGGGGTTGTCATCACTCATCAAGAATAGTCACCCTGTGACACCCCGAGCGCCTGGAGAAAAGCGGCTGCCTTGATGCCCACTTCACGAATCTCATCACCCGGGTCACTCAGTGCCGTAATCCCGCCCCCGACGCCCAAGGAAACCGAGTCTTTCGACACGATGGCTGTTCGAATCGTCATCGCAAAAGTTGCAGACCCATCCACCCGCCACACACCAAAAATTCCGGAGTAAAAACCCCTCGGCCCCGCTTCCATGCCGGCCAACACTTCCATCGCCCTCATCTTTGGTGCACCCGTCATGGAGCCGGCGGGAAAACTAGCACCGAGCACATCCCAGACGTCGACCCCCGACAAAAGTTGGCCTGTCACGGTGCTCACCAGTTGGTGCACGCTCGAGTAACTTTCCAGCACGCACAGCTCGGGCACGGCAATCGAACCGACCTCACACACCTTGGAGAGGTCATTGCGCATCAAGTCGACAATCATCAAATTTTCTGCGCGTTCTTTCTCGCTGGTGACGAGTTCTTCGGCAAGTCGAGCGTCCTCTGCGGCATCACCTCCTCGAGGGCGCGTACCTTTGATGGGCTTCGTGATTACCAAACGCTCTGGGGTTATCTCGAGAAAGGTTTCCGGGGAGGCGGAGACAAGGGATATCTCCCCCAGTCGAATCAGCGCCTGGTGATGGGTGGGGCTGAGAAGACGCATCATCCGGTGCAGGGCAACAGGATCAATACTGCCCTGCAAGCTCAGCTGCGTGGTGACACAGAGCTGATAGGCCTCACCGTCTCGAATAGCGCGGTGGGCGCTCTCGATCATCCCTCGATAGGTTGTGGGTGAATCTCGCCACACCATGCCACTGATGTCTCCCGGTATCGGGTGAGAAACCTCGGAAGCCTGTGCCAGAGCGTGTTCAGTCGACTCTTTCCACCTCTCCAACTCACCAGCCCAGGAACTGCCAAGCGCAACAACGGTGACGGCATGGGAAGCATGGTCAATTTCCACCAACCGATCAACCCAGAGGGCCTTCGGTCGCGGTGTGCTGTTTCCATTCTGCTGTCCCCCAGCGCTCTCGGCTTCATAGGGCAAAACGATGAACACCCCTAGTGGTGCACCGTCGATGTCGAGGTGTGAGGAGAGAGAGTGCCCCCGCTGGAGATTCCTCAAGGATTCTCCGAGAGGATCAGCGAGCTCTCTTTCCTGGGGAAAAGCCAGATAGCTCACCCCTCGGCCACGATCTCCGTGTTCATCGAGCCACAGTGCGCAGCGGGACCCGGAGTCGAGGGCAAAGAAAGCGCGCTCCGGGTCTCGTGTAAAGGGCAGAGTATGCCGAAGAACCCTGGTCGTCATAGCCTTAGCCTATGAGCGCCGCGATGTACGAGTTCACCCCCGACGGGCTCGAAGAGCTGTCATCCCCGCCCGCGAAAAGCCTCGCAACCCTCGTCGCTGATTCCTGGCGGGTAAGCGAGGGAACCGTGGTGGGCCTGGACCACCATCTCGAACGTTTTACCACCAGTGTGCTCCAGCACACCGCCCTCAGCGCCGATCACGTTGCTCAGTGTGTCGATGCCGTTCTTAAGCGTCTACCTCGCGAGGGGGAATGGTTTCCCCGAATCGAGGCTGTGGGCTCGCCAGAAAGCGCAATCCTTCGTTATCACCAACGCCCCGCTCCCCCGGCAAGCTCCGAAGTTGTCCTCGCGAGGGCTTCTCATGACCCACGACTCAACCCCCACGTAAAGGGCCCCGACTTGGCCGCATTGATGGCGCTGCGCGAAGAATGCGGGCTCGTCGGCGCTGACGAGGCCATCATTGTCGACAGGCACGACAGGATTGTCGAGGGCGCCTACAGCAGCCTCATGGTCTGGGTTGCAGGTGAAGATTCGCTGACCATCGTTGCAGAGGATATCCCCCGCCTACCCAGCGTCACCGAGGAGCTCCTCTGCGATATCGCCCGTGCCGAAGCAGTCGTGGTGCGCGAGAGCCACCTGAGCGTTGCCGACCTCGACGGCGCCGAAGTGTGGGTTGTTAGCGCTCTCCACGGAATCAGGCTCGCGACATCCTTTGTCTCGGGACCCCCTCTTCTCACCCATAACCCCCGAGCCACATCGTGGCAGGCGAAGTGGCGGGCACTGGGCCGAACTATCAACCGCGAAGACACCGGTAAATCCCCACACTTCACCCTCTAGACTTCCCAACAAATGAACGAAGTCCTTGATGCCATCCTTACCTGGGTCGAGGACATTCCTCCGGTACTGCGAATCCTCGTCACGGGGCTCGCTGTATTGCTCGAAACGAGCATTCTGGTGGGGCTCATCGTCCCGGGAGACACCATTGTGCTGTTCTCCAGCACCGGCGTTACGACCCTTGCGCAGTACCTTTTCACTATTCTCGCCGTGGTCCTTGGCGCTTTAGCGGGAGAGTCGATTGGTTTTAGCCTGGGTCGACTTTTTGGCCCGCGACTGCGGGCAAGTTGGCTCGGGCGCCAGGTGGGGGAAAAGCGCTGGGCCAAAGCGGACCGCTTTGTCCAAAGACGGGGCGGAATCGCCGTCTTCATCTCGAGGTTTCTCCCTGTATTCCACTCCGTCATCCCCCTGACGGCGGGAACCACCGCAATGCGCTACCGATCCTTCATGGCCTGGACCACGCCTGCCTGCATCATCTGGGCATTTCTCTACGTCTCGATCGGCTCAGGTGCGGCGGGAACATACCGGGACCTGCAATCCTCTTTTTCCTACGCTGGCTGGGTATTCATCAGCATTGTTGTTGCCTCTATCGTCCTTGTCGCCGTGATTAAGAATGTTCTCCACCGCTTTGCCGATTCTCAAGACGCTCTCGAGCACGTGGCAGACGCCGAGAGCGATCAGGGCCGCTAACAAAAGATAGCCCGGCAGCCAAAGGCCACCGGGCTATCTTTCACGGGCTAGAAGTTGTTTTTTGCTGCTCTGCGACCTTCCTAGTGAGCAACCCCGCTAACAGAAAGCTTGGACACACGCTTTGCCTCGCTGATTAAGGAATTTTCCCCACGGTCGCTGTGCAAGAAGGCTCGGCCTAAAAGCGCATCCGCGACATCGACGGCGGTTTCTACCGCAAGACGAGCACTGGAATCTAAGAGCACGCCTTGGCGGTGCTCAAAGTCCTCGCGAATAGCGCGGGCGATTTCTGCATTGCCCCCGCGGGCGCTGGCAACAGGGCGAATATCAAGCACATCACCCACGCGGAGTGACCGAAAGCCTTTTTCGCTGCGGAATACTTCGACAAGCCCGTCGACCGCAACCTCGAGAGATTCTTCGAGGGTGGAAGAGCCGCCCTCACGGAGGGCAGATTTGAGAACGTCGAGGGCCCGGTCAAGGTTTCGAGAGGCAACGGATTGCAACACGGCGATGCGATCAGGGAAATAGCGGTACACCGTCCCAATGGAAGCACCTGCGCGTTCGGCGACCATGGCAGTGGTGAGCTGCTCGTAGCCCAAATCGTGCATCGTTTCGCACGCTGCGTCTAAGAGAGCGTTAACCCTTGCCGTGCTGCGTGCTTGCACGGGTTCAACGCGGATGGGGGCTGATGCGGTGGACAGGAGTTGTTTCTCAGTGACGCTAATGGTGATCACACCTTCCGGCTTGCACGTGGCAAGCCCATAATTTCACTTCTGCAGATCCGAGCGGCACTCTTGCCAACCGGGCTGTCTCCACATTTTAGCTTGTGGAACCTTTGAAGAGCATAGATGAAATAGGTGTTCTCTCAGGTTTGCGACACCGCCGGCTGTGGATAAGGAGCCCTCGGGGGTTTCCCTGAATCGGCCGGGAACGAAGCCCCGTGCCGGGAAACCAGAGCTCACCCCGGCGCTCGCCTCCGGCTGATACTCTCGGGAGGTGAGCGTTCGTATAGAAAAAGTAGACCTTCCTGGCATTGGTACCCGTCACGATGTCATCACTAGCAAAGGGCGCCGTTTGGGGGTCATCTCCCATCGCAGTGGCGACCGAGAACTTGCGATGTTTGACCCTAAGGACCCCGATTCCTGCAGGGATTCGATCTACCTGAGCGACGATGAAGCCATCGCCCTCTCCGAGGTGCTGGGCACTTCGCTGGTTCTGGGCCAATTTGCCAATTTGGGGGATAAATCAACCGGGTTGTTCACCGAGCAAGTCATTGTGAGCGCGAGTTCGCCGTTCGCGGGAGGCACCCTGGGAGACACGCGGGCTCGAACGCTAACAAAGTCTTCGATAGTGGCAATATTGCGCGGCTCCATTGTGATTCCCTCTCCCTCACCGGGGGACAAGCTTGAAGCAGGAGACATCGTTGTGGCCGTTGGCACAAAAGAAGGGCTCGGAAAGCTCAGCTCCCTGCTGGCCGACGGTCGCCTGTAGCCCATGCACTCGCTCGCCGTCCTGCTGATTGAGGTAGGCGCCCTACTGGTTGCCCTGGGCTTTCTTTCCCGGTGGGGATCCAGGATAGGAATTTCCCCGATCCCGCTCTATCTGGTGCTGGGCTTGGTCGTCGGTTCCTCAGGCATTCTGGAAAGCGGGGAAAGTACCGAATTTCTTGAAATTGGCAGCGAACTGGGCATCATCTTGCTCCTGGTGATGCTGGGAATTGAATATTCTGCCTCCGAACTTGTGACCAACCTCAAACAATCTAAGAAGTCAGGGCTGTTGGACCTGCTACTCAACGGTGCTCCTGGTTTTGCGCTGGGGCTCCTTCTGGGTTGGGGGGTTGTCGCCGCAGTCGCACTCGCTGGGGTAACCTATGTCTCCTCTTCCGGTGTCATCGCCAAGGTGCTTCGGGATTTGGGGCGCCTCGGTAACAGGGAGACTCCCACTATTTTGTCGCTGATAGTTATCGAAGACCTGGTGATGGCTTTTTATCTGCCCGTACTCTCGGTCTTGCTGATCGGGACTTCGTGGCTCCAGGGAAGCATCACGCTGGGGATTTCTTTGGTGGCGGTCGTGGTGATCCTCTACCTTGCCCTGAGGCACGGGGACACCATTTCTCGACTTTTCAGCCCCCAACACCCCGAGTCTCTGCTTCTGGGTGTGCTGGGTTTGACGCTGTTGGTCGCAGGAATCGCCCAGCAGGTGAATGTTTCCTCCGCGGTGGGCGCCTTCCTCGTGGGGATTGCCCTGTCGGGTCAGGTGGCGGAAAAAGCGGAAAAGCTCCTCTCCCCGCTGAGAGATCTTTTTGCAGCAGCATTTTTCCTGTTTTTTGGCCTTCAAACAAACGCTTTAGAGATGGTCCCGATGCTGCTGCCCGCGACAGCACTGGCTCTCGTTACGATCGCCACCAAAATAACGACCGGCTATTTTGCGGCGAAGTGGGCAGGAATCGGAGCCCCGGGGCGTTGGCGAACAGGCTTCGCTCTCACCCCGCGCGGTGAATTTTCGATTGTCATCGCAGGTCTTGCCGTAGGTGCTGGGCTCGAGCCCCGGATCGCGCCCCTGGCGACTGCCTATGTCCTCATCACGGTGGTGGTCGGACCTTTGATCGCCCGCATCCCAGAGGCGGGTTGGTTTCGAAGGCGCCTTCCCCCCGTGGTGTGAAACATACCCCCTGGGGTATTTGGTATAGTGGAGGCTCACCCTTAGTCCAGGAGCCTCCATGTTGAAAAAATTTCTTGCCACACTTGCTTTGATTCTGCCTATTACTTTGGGCGCAACAGCCTGCGCGACAGAACCCGTGGAGCTTTCTGCAGACACGGTCATCATCGATGTCCGGACCCCCGAGGAGTTTGCCGGCGGACACCTGGAGGGTGCACTCAACATCGATGTGCAATCTGGGGATTTCGCAGCTGAAATCAGTCAGCTGGATCCGGCTGGGGACTACTTCGTGTATTGCCGCTCGGGAAACCGCTCGGGCCAAGCGATCTCTCAGATGTCAAATATGGGCTTTAGCTCCATGACCAACGGTGGCAGCGTTGCTAACGCCAGCTCCATCAGCGGCGTCCCCGTCGTTATCGACTAAGCGCTCATCGCCACTGTGTGGCTTGAGACCATGTCTTTCACCATCGGGATGACCTTGGTCCCGTAGAGCTCAATGCTGTTCATCAACACGTCGTGGCTCATCGGCCCGGTGGAGTACTTGAAGTCGAAGCGCTGCACGCCAAGCGCGGTCAAGGTGTGGGCAATCTTTGCGGCAACAGTTTCTACCGAACCGACATACAACGCACCGTGGTGGACCTCATTGAGGTAGCTCTCTTTTGTCATGGGAGCCCACCCGCGTTCACGGCCAATGCGTCCAAACATCGCCTGGTAGGCGGGCCACATTTGCTCAATCGCCTCTTCATCCGTGTCGGCGATATGGCCCGGAGAGTGCACTCCCACGGGCTGCAGGGAATGACCAGCCTGCTCTAAAGCCCGGTGATACAAATCAACGTAGGGCGCAAAACGATCGGAAGCTCCGCCAATGATTGCCAACATTAGCGGGAATCCATAGTTCGCCGCGCGCACAACCGACTCAGGGCTGCCCCCCACCCCCACCCACGTGCGGATAGCACCCGAGTGGGACTTGGGATAAATCTCCTGGTTCGAAAGGGGCGCTCGGTGGCTGCCCGACCAGGTAACGGGTCCCTCCTTGCGGATTTCTGCGAAGAGGTTGAGCTTCTCCTCAAAGAGCAATTGATAGTCGTCTAGGCGATAGCCAAAGAGCGGGAAGGATTCCGTGAAGGAGCCGCGACCCATGATGATTTCTGCACGACCCTCTGAAATTGCATCCAGGGTGGCAAAGCGCTGAAAAACCCGCACCGGGTCATCAGAGCTCAACACCGTGACGCCGGAACTCAGAATAATTCGGGAGGTTTTGGCGGCAATGGCTGCGAGGACTGTTTCGGGGGTTGACACAGCAAAGTCATCGCGGTGGTGCTCCCCAAGGGTCAGGGCATCCACGCCCACCTCGTCGGCCAGCACGCCCTCAGCAACGACGTTGCGGATTACCTGTGCGTAGGGAAGCGGAACACCTTGCGCACTGTGGGTCACGTCCCCAAAAGTGTCCAAACCAAGTTGAATGCCGTCCATCATGCTCCCTACGTTGGAACCGTCAGCCTAGCAACGGCAAATGCGGAAAAGCTCAGGGCTGTAGCCGCGAAGAGGCCCAGCCCTCGCTCGTTTTCTCAAACCGAATTCTGTCGTGCAGCCTCGAGGTTCTCCCCGCCCAAAACTCAACCCGCTGGGGCTCAATCAGGAACCCGCCCCACTTCTCCGGTCGTGGCAATCTTTCTTCCTTGTCAAAACGTGCCTCAATTGCCAGCACTTTCGCCTCGAGTTCCTCTCGCGAGGCGATGGGCTGGGACTGATCACTAGCCCACGCACTGACTTGGGATCCGCGGGGGCGCGAATCAAAATAGGCGTCTGACACAAGAGAATCGGTGGGGGTAGCATGGCCAAATATTTTGATCTGGCGATGCTGGGTATACCAGGGAAAAACGACAGACACCGAGGGGTGCGCCAGCAGAGCCAGGCCCTTGCGCGAACCGTAGTCGGTGTAGAAATAGAGCCCTAGCTCGTCAATTCCCCGCAGCAGGACGGTCCTCGAAGACGGTTCACCGTCGGGGTCAATAGTGGAAAGCACCATGGCATTGGGCTCGTAGACCCCCGCCCCATCGGCCTCTTCTACCCACGCTGAAATCTGCTGAAGGGGGTCACCTGCAAGCACTCCATCCTCCAAAGCCACGGACCCATAGTCCTGTCTTTTAGAGAGCGCGTCTGATTCATGGGCCATTCCCTCATCCTATGAGAAGGCACCTGGGCGGTCTCATAGCCTCCGTGTGAGGGGTGCGAATGGGGGGTGCTACTCGTTCAGAGTCGGATCGCTTTTGGGATTCATACCCGCGACCGCAACGGCGTCTATCGCGAGCAAAAAGTGGACCTGAGGGGACTCGAACCCCTGACCCCCTGCATGCCATGCAGGTGCGCTACCAGCTGCGCCACAGGCCCAAAGCGGAAACCCTCAGCCTACTACAGGCTCTCCTTCACTTCGGTGACGGAGTCCATAACGGGGAGTTCGATGACCGGGGAATCTCGCCACAAGCGCTCAAGTTGGTAGAAGAGGCGTTCTTCTTCGTGGAAGATATGCACGATGATCTCACCACAATCGAGCAGCGCCCACCGCCCCAGACTGCGGCCCTCTTCGCGGAGCGGGGGCGACCCCGCCTCGGTGAGCGTCCGGTCGACTTCATCTGCAATGGCCTGGACCATCCGTTCGTTGCGCCCGCTGCACACCACAAACACGTCACTCAAAGCAAGGTGCTCGGAGACATCGAGGGCCATAATTTCTGTGCCGAGCTTGTCGCTCACCGCCTGAGCTGCGATGATTGCCAACTCGCCTGCACGCTTACTCGCAGTCATCTAGAGCAACACTCCTGTAGCCAAAGACAGCACGAGCATCGTTGCCGCTGCGAGAGCGAGTCCCGAGACGAGAAGAACCGACACGATGACACCGGTGCCCCAGCGGGTTTTCTTGATCAGCAGGAACTCAGAGTCATCACCCCGACCCGACACGGCCTGAGTGGCCCTTAGGGGTTTGGTCATTGCCCCGATTTCTCCGGTGATATAGGCATCCATCACTTCACTATCTACTTTCTCTTCGTCTTCGAGTCGGAGGGGAGGGGTGCCCCTGCTCACAGCTTTTGCGGGGAGAAAAATTTGCCCCGTGGCCACGATTTCTCCCGTGTGACCCAAAGGTCCCGCCAAATCGAGCACCGGAGTGACCGGAATGATCAGCGAACTCGTCGTGGTCATCGCGTCAGCAGGGTTCCGGAAGGACACAACCGGGGTTGCCCCAGAAGCCGGTGGATTCATCGGGACGCTTTCTTGCACCGGCGCAGAAAAAACCGGGGGAAGCGGTTCTGGTATCGGAGTCACAAGAGCTGGCAGCCCCTGGACAAGTTCGACCAGCGGGGAGGGAGAGGAATCCCCCACAGGCATCGGGGAAGCACTCTGCGCTTGGAGCGCTCGTGCCTCACGTCGGCTCAGGGTGGGCGCGACCGGAGTTGCAGGCTCTGGTGTGTGAGCTATTTCCGGGGTCTGAGGCTTTGATACCTCAGCGGGTTCGAGTGGCCCGGCAAGCGCAACGGACTTTCCTTGCTGTTCCCGTTCTCGCAATTCACGTCTCGTGTAAGGGGCACCGGTGAGGGCATTCGTCACGCTGCACCTCGATACAAACGGTGCTTGGCGATGTATTGCACAACACCATCGGGAACTAGGTACCAGACGGAGTTGCCTTCCCTCACCCGGGCGCGGCAATCTGTGGAGGAGATTGAAAGTGCGGGCACTTCCAACACTGTCACTCGATCCGGTGGCAAAGACCCTGTACTCAGCTCGTGTCCGGGCCTGGATACTCCCACAAAGTGGGCAAGCGAGGTGAGGGCCTCGGAGTCTTTCCATTCGATTAGCGCAGCGATTGCGTCCGCGCCGGTAATGAAAAAGAGGTCGGCGTTGGGGAATTCTGCTCGAATGTCGCGCAGCGTGTCCACGGTATAGGTAGTGCCGGGTCGGTCAATATCCACCCGGCTCACCCGAAATCGAGGATTGGATGCCGTTGCAATCACGGCCATGAGGTAGCGGTCCTCAGCAGGCGATACCACCGGCTTGTCAGCTGGTTGCCCGGTGGGCACAAAAATCACTTCATCCAGACGAAGAGCAACCTGTACCTCACTAGCAGCCACCAAGTGGCCGTGGTGAATTGGGTCAAAAGTGCCGCCCATAATCCCAATCCGTGGGCGGTCACTGCTCGACATAAGGTTTTAGTGGTGCCCCTGCTGCTGGGTGTGACCCTGTGTTTTGTGGCGGTGACGATTAGCGACGTCACGGTAGCTAAAAACGACCAAGGCAAGGATGCCGAAGGTACCAAGAGTGATCAGCGCAAAGTAAATGGGGGGGAAAATCAACTCGTTCACCACTTCTCCCGAGGCGATCAGCATCTCAATCATGAATCTTTCCTTTTCGCTAGTGTGCCTAATCTACCGGTTTTGCCGGAACTAAGCGCGGACCTGGCCCTGGCCTCTCACAACCCACTTGGTGCTGGTGAGCTCCGGCAATCCCATGGGCCCTCTGGCGTGAAGTTTTTGGGTGGAAATTCCCACCTCAGCGCCAAAACCAAATTCGCCACCATCGGTGAAGCGAGTGGAGGCATTGACGATGACCGACGCCGAGTCAACCTCTCGCAAGAATCGCTCCGCGTTATCCATGGTCCCCGTCAAAATCGCTTCCGTGTGGTGTGTCGAATACCTCGCTATGTGCTCCAGGGCCTCATCCAGTGAATCAACAATGGCCATCGAAACATCGAGCGATAAATACTCTCTCCCCCAGTCTCCCGCGGTGGCGGGGACTGCCTCGGCAACGAGCGCACACACCGCAGCGTCGCCATGAATGACGACACCCGATTCCCCGAGTCGCTGTGCGATCGCGGGAATGATCGCCTGGGCTATGCCCCGATGAATCAGAACAGTCTCCACCGCATTGCAGACACTGGGCCGCTGAACCTTAGCGTTATGGATAATTTCGACTGCGTCATCGATCGTGGCCGTGTCATCGACAAAAATATGAACAACGCCCGAGCCGGTCTCAATCACAGGAACGGTGGACTCTGAAACGACCGTCTCGATGAGGGAAGCGGACCCCCGGGGAATCAAGACATCGATAAGGCCCCGGCCTTTCATCATCGCTTGGGCTCCCTCTCGGCCAAATTCATCCACCGAGGTTATTGCTGCTGAGGGCAAACCCACGCTCGTCAACGCCTCCTGCATGAGGGACACCAAAACTTCGTTGCTGGATTGAGCAGCGGACCCTCCACGCAGGACCACAGCGTTGCCACTCTTGAGCGCTAATGCAGCGATATCAATCGTGACATTGGGCCGCGCTTCATAAATGGCCCCCACTACCCCAAAGGGCACCCGGACCTGGGAAACCTGCAGGCCGTTGGGCAAAGTCATGCCCCGCACCACATCTCCGACCGATTCGGGCAACGCTCGAATCTGTGTCACCGCATCCGACAGGGCTGTTACCCGCTCGGGGGTGAGACGCAGACGGTCCTGCAATCCCTCTGCCATTGCTTCCGATTCCCCCCGGGCCAGGTCAAGAGCGTTGGCGGCAACGATCTGTTGGGAGTGGGAGACAAGACTCAGTGAAATAGCGGCAAGCGCGTCGTCGCGCTGTTGCGCACTGGACTGAGCGAGAGCGCGCGAGGCGGCTTGTGCCCCTTCTAGCAGGGCTTTGGCTCCAGGGTGCAGCGCGGTAGTCATAGTGGCAAGTGTAGGGCGGGCTCAAACCACGTTCCTTTGCCGGTGCCCGCAACCACCTCATCTAGCGCAGTCGTTGACGTCAACAAAGTGGGTATTCCCGCAGCCGTTGCTAAGCGTGCCGCACTGACCTTTGTCACCGCTCCCCCTGTCCCGACGCTATTGACCATGGCGTGGCCAAGCTCCACGCCTTCGAGCGGGTCACCGTAGGCAACCATGTCAATGCGCTCTGCTCGTGGATCATCCGGGGGGTGGGTATACAACGCATCGACGTCGCTGAGGAGGACAAGAAGATCAGCGGAAATAAATTCTGCCACCACTGCGGCCAGCCGATCGTTATCGCCAAAGCGAATCTCTTGGGTTGCCACGGTGTCGTTTTCGTTCACAATAGGAAGAATGCGCAAACCCAGCAGGCGTTCGATGGTGCGAAGTGCGTTCGTGCGGTGGGTTTCGTTCTCCACATCCCCCACCGTCAACAACACTTGTCCCGAAATCACCGAAAATGCATCGAGAAACTTCTGGTATCGACCCATCAAAAGGTTCTGACCCACGGCAGCAGCAGCTTGCTGGGTTGCTAAATCTTGCGGCCGGTCCGTCAGCTTCAAAAACGGCGCCCCCGTAGCGATAGCCCCCGAGGACACCAATACAATTTCTTTTCCCTGGGAATGCCAGGTAGCAAGTGCCCCGACGAGCCCCTGCATTTGGTGCTCTCGCTCACCCGTGATGGAAGAAGATCCGACCTTCACAACGATTCGCTTAGCCTGGTCGACGTATTCTCTAGTCGTCATCGTGGAAGAACCCCGCTTCACCCTCGTCCGCAAGCTCTTGCCTGGCGCGAGCTTTGGCGTCCATACGCTCGTGATACGTGGCTTTACGCTGCGACCGAGTAGCCCTCTGGCGCTCGTCCAAGCGCGGGTCAGAGCCTCGAGGGGCCGTCATTAACTCCGCTGCACTCGAGAGGGTTGGCTCCCAGTCGAAGATCTGGCCTTTGCCTGGGCCAATCATGACCGCGCAGCCCGGTGTGGCGCCAGCCTGGAAGAGCGCATCATCGATTCCCAGCTTCATCAAACGGTCGGCAAGATAGCCCACCGCTTCATCATTGGTGAAGTCTGTTTGCTCAATCCACCGCTCCGGCTTAGCACCAAGAATGCGGAACAACGGGCCTTCTGTTCCACCCTCCACCGCCACACGGAAGTCGGGTTCGTTGACTGCCCTGGGTCGCACCACGATGCGTTCGGGCGTGAGAGCTGCCTCCGCAAGCTTTGCCCTGTGCTCCAGCACCATGTTGCCCACCTCGTAGAGAAACGGCTCCAAGCCCTCCGCGCTAATCGCGCTGAGCGAAAAGACCCGATAACCCCTGGCTTCCAAATCGTGCGTCACCATGGCAGCGAGTTCTTTCCCATCGGGAACGTCGACTTTGTTCAGAACTACCATTTGAGGGCGATCCACCAGGGGGATCACGTCGTCGGCGAGGGGATAGTTTCCCAGCTCGTAAAGCAGTGCATCTAAATCACTCAGCGGATCTCTGCCCGGTTCCAGAGTGGCGCAATCCAAGACGTGGACGAGAAGGCTGCACCGCTCCACGTGACGCAAGAATTCCAGCCCGAGGCCTTTTCCTTCGCTGGCACCTGGAATCAAACCTGGCACATCGGCCATGGTGAACTTGGTTCCACCCGCCTCCACAACACCGAGATTGGGGTGCAGAGTAGTGAACGGATAGTCCGCAATTTTCGGCCTGGCTTTAGAAACCGCCGCAATAAGGCTTGATTTACCGGCGCTGGGAAACCCCACCAGTGCAACATCGGCAACGACCTTCAGCTCAAGGTGGATATCACCCTCGAACCCGTGGGTCCCCAAAAGAGCAAACCCTGGGGCTTTACGGGCAGTGCTGGCGAGAGACTCGTTTCCCAAGCCGCCGCGGCCGCCTTTGGCCACCACCACACTCATACCCGCACGATCCATATCAAGAAGCAGATGGCCAGAATCATCAGTAACGACGGTACCGACAGGAACCGGAAGCACCACGTCGGAAGCTGTCTTACCGTGCTTAGAGTCTCCAGCACCGGGAGAGCCGTTTTCGCTCACGCGGTGTGGACGGTGGTGATAATCCAGCAGCGTGGTGACCTGCGGATCAGCCAGCAGGATGACATCCCCGCCGCTTCCTCCGTTACCCCCGTCAGGACCACCGAGGGGTTTGAACTTCTCACGGTGCACGGAAACACACCCGTGGCCGCCGTGACCGGCGTGCAGGTGTAAAACGACACTGTCAACAAACGTCGTCATGACACCCTTTCTCCTTGAAGCTAACTGTCCCACACAAGAGGAAAGGGCGAGCCGAAGCTCGCCCTCGCATCACAGTCTGTGAATAAAACTAGGCAGCGGCGTCCACTACCGTGACAACCTTGCGGCGGCCTTTAGATCCGAACTCGACGTAGCCTGCTGCCAGCGCAAACAACGTGTCGTCGTTGCCGCGTCCAACATTCGTTCCGGGGTGGAAGTGGGTACCGCGCTGGCGAACAATAATTTCGCCAGCTTTGACAACCTGGCCGCCAAAACGCTTGACGCCGAGGTACTGAGCATTGGAGTCGCGACCATTCCTGGTCGAGGACGCACCCTTTTTATGTGCCATGAGTTCCCTACTTCTTGGTGATGCCGGTAACTTTGAGCTTCGTCAGTTCCGCACGGAAACCTTGACGCTTCTTGTAACCGGTCTTGTTCTTGTATTTCTGGATGATGATCTTGGGTCCACGAAGGTCGTTCAGGATCTCCGCCGTGACGGTGACCTTGTCGAGTTCCTTCTTATCGTGGGTGACGGTATCGCCATCGACGAAGAGGACGGGAGCGAGGCTCACCGAGTTCTTCGCATCGCCCGCAATGCGGTCGACCATAATGATCGAGCCGACCTCGACCTTTTCTTGACGTCCGCCTGCGCGAACAACCGCATAAACCACGATGAAACCTGCCTTGTTGCTGGAAAAAACGAGGGTGCCCTGGAAACTTTAGGAGAACTGCACCAAAGAACAAGAATAGACCATGTCTGGTCGCTCGGCAACCAGAACAATCCCCTTATTTCTGGGGTGACACGGGAGGTGACTCTGCGCTGACCGGCGCGCTAGATGCGCGTCTGCGTCGCTTCGATTGTCCCGGCCCTGGTGCTTCGGGAAGTGCTGCGAGCACGGAATCAAGAACTCCGACCTCAGCGGAGCTTGATTTCTTCCGGCCCCGGGTGGGCTTCTCCTCAGCCGCCGCGGGTGCGGCGTTGGCAGTGGTTTGTGCGGAAGCAGAGTGAACGGTGCTCTTGGCGATCTGGGCTATCGCATTACGGGCGTCCTCGGTAATTCCGTGGGGTTCAATCTTCGGAGCCGACTTCGCTGACCCCTTCTTCCTGCGGGGGGACGAATCAGACTTCGATTTGGTCACAGGTTCCCCGTTAACAACAACCCCACGACCTTGACAGGTCTCGCAGGCTTCGCTGAAGGTTTCCAACAGGCCAAGCCCGAGTTTCTTTCGGGTCATCTGAACCAATCCGAGACTGGTCACCTCTGCCACCTGGTGCTTCGTTCGGTCTCTGCTCAAACACTCCATGAGCCGCTG